>JAEIGA010009383.1_pt1 | contig 14807 bp, 7 predicted proteins | sample 9270691 | NCBI WGS metagenome assembly JAEIGA01 (sample SAMN17057246, study PRJNA624740) | gut metagenome | biome: biome; isolation source: fecal sample | host: Bos grunniens | place: China: Xizang | collected 2019
CAAGGACCTCAAGGTGAACAAGGTGTTCAGGGACCACAAGGAGAAAAAGGAGAGCAAGGACCTGTTGGACCACAAGGGGAACAAGGACCTAAAGGAGATAAAGGTGAAAATGGTGTATTTGATATGAGTAAAATTTACTCTATGTTAAATACAGAGAATAAAACAGTTATAGGTGCTATAAATGAATTATTTGAAATGATTCAATCATTAATACCTGTATTACCAGTAGACGCTCCAATGTTCTATGGATATATTCCTTTTGAAGCATCTGGTGTTATAAATAGTTTCAATGATATAACTTTAGAAATGTTAGAAAATTCCGGAGATTGTATGGTTTCTAAAGTAAATGAAGCTATTGGTAAAGTTAGTATAGGTATGGCTACTGAAGGAAGTTTAGTTTTAGTTGCAGTACCTGAAGCATTTGAATATAGAGTAACTAAAGATAACGGATTTGGTGAAAAAGTTCCATTTGATGAAGAAGTATTTGGAGCAAATGGAGTAATGGCTATATTCGATGATATAGATTATAAACTATACGGTGAATTAATGTTAACTACTGGAGAGTTATTTATTCATATAGACTAATAAAAGGAGGAATACTAATGAGCACAGATTTTAGTAAAAATGTAATAATAGTTGGCGGAGGCCTTAGACCTTCTCAAGCTAATATGCCTTTAGATGTAAGAACTAGAATTGAATCAATAGACGAAATAGAAACAATACCTGTACCTTTTATAGGTATGATATTTTATGTAGTCAATGAAAATAAATTTTATTTTGTAAAATCTTTAAAACCTAAAACAGTTGGTGGAAGACCAATTCAAAACATGCTTATAGATGAATTTGAAGAACTTGGTGTTATTGGGCAACAAGGACCTCAAGGAGAAGCTGGACCACAAGGAGAAGTTGGACCTCAAGGACCTGCTGGTGAAATAGGACCACAAGGGGAACAAGGACCTGCTGGACAAGATGGTGTTCAAGGACCAGAAGGACCAATGGGACCTCAAGGAGAAATGGGACCACAAGGGCCTCAAGGAGAAAAAGGGGATCAAGGTGAAATGGGACCTCAAGGACCACAAGGAGAACAAGGACCTGAAGGACCAGCTGGTAAAGACGGCAAAGACTTTGATCCAGTTGTATTAGAAGGGTTTGCTACAGAAGAATTTGTTAAAAATGAAATAGCTAATTTCGCTGAAATGAGTCCACAAATAAAAGATACATTAGAAGAACTTTCTAAATCAATGGAAGAACATGAAGATGTTTATGAAGCTTTCATAGCTAAAAATGCTCAAGACTTTGATAAAAAAGTAGACAAAGTTGAAGGTAAAGACTTAATGGACGTTGCTGAAATGGAAAGATTAGCAAACGTTGATAACTATAATGATGCAGAAATAAGAGAATTAATAGATGAAGAAAAACCTTATTTAGCTGACCTTAAAGCTTATCCAACTAGTAAATTCTTATTTGCTTGTGGACAACCAATGACTGTTGAACCTAACGTTGGACATAAATATGATGCTGAAAAACCAGAAGATGCAGTAGCATTTGTTTATAGATGGAATGATGGGTTTGAAGCTATAGTAGTTGAAAAAGAAGTTGCTGCTAAAGTTTATTTAGTAGGTGGATATGGACATGAACATATTAATGTAAAACGCCCTATACCTCAAACTAATATGCTAGTTAGAAATGTTAAAATCAAAGGTTTAGTTGGTGGTAGCTATTTCGAAGGCATGGTAGGACATGTAAACATGGTAGCAGAAAACTGTGAATTTGCTTCAGTTATGGGTGCTGGATGGTGCGGAGCTGCTGTTAATGGACAAATGACTAGAATGAATATAGCAGACGATGTAAATGTTAAAATGACTAATTGTAAAATATCTTCTACATTCTTCGGTGGAGCACAAGGTAACGGTGTTGCTGATGATGTACACGTAGAATTCAATAACTGTGAAATTGGTTGGTTAACAGCTGGTGGAGCAAATGGTATGACAAGAAATGCTGAAGTAGTTATGAACGGTGGTAAAGCTCAAGTTGTTCAATCTACTAATAGAGGTATAGTTCATAAAGCTAAATTCGTATTAAACGATGGTGTAGTTAATAAATTATACTTTGGTGGAGAAACTGAAGATTCTACTGTTAATGGTATGATAGAAGACTGCTTCGTTGAATTAAACGGTGGACAAGTAAAAGAGTTCTGCTTTGGTACCAACAACGGTGTAGAAATGATGGCTGAAGATATGAAAGGTTCTATAATGAACTGTGTAGTTAATAAAGGCAATGTTTCTATGTTTGAAAAAATAGAAGAAGTTAAAGATCGTCAATACATAGTTAATGAATCTGGTGTTGAAATAAAACTTCCAGAAGTAAAAGATTTCTGTGAAATACATGTATTTGTTGAACAAAAAAATGGAACAGTATCTGTAGTAAACAAATGCAAATGGCAAGCTGACATGCCAGAACTAATAGAAGGTAATTTCTATGAGTTTATATTCACTAAAGTTGGTAATGTTTGGTTAGCAGGATGTGTAGAATATAAATAGGAGGCGATATTATGAGTGTTAAATTATTAATGAATAATATTGCCGATTCTAAAATATGGATAGGCTGGATACCTCAAGATTTAGAAGGTACTGGAATAGGTATAACTAGAGAAGAAGAGATGGCTGAAGAGTTCAATGAAGAAGTAATGAATTTTGGTATAGTAAATGGTTCTTTAGTAGAAATGGATTCTCAAGTTTTAGATAAATATTCTTTAGGAATAGTACCTGAAGGAGGTTACTGTTGTGTTGTAGCTCCAAAAGGATATGCAGTTACTTTTGATAATGGCTTTGGAGGTAAAATAACTTTAACTGAGGCAATCGGCGTGAATGGAGATTTTATACAAGACGGTATGCCTTTAAAAGAACTAATAGATGGTGTTCAATATTATTTATTTGGAATTATGTTTAATACATATGGAGAATTTTTCTTTTATGTAGATACTATTTAATTAATTCCAGTATAGAAAGGAAGTGAAAAAGTGGCAACAGATTTTAACAATAATAGTATAATGATGCTTGGTGGATTAAGATCTACATCAGCTGATACTCCTATTGATGTTAGAACTAGGATAGAAACTTTAGATGATATATATGATATACCAATGCCTTATATAGGCATGATGGTATATGTAAAAGATACAGGTAAGAGATATGAAGTTCTATCTTTAAAAGACAAAAAAGTAGGATTAAAAATAACTAAAAACGCTATGGTTGATGCTTATCAAGAAATATCATTCTACGATGAAGAATCAGAAATATTTGAAACAAACAAAACAACAGTAAATGATTTTGGTGGGATACCTGCAAATACTGATTTAAATGGAATGACAACTCATGAAATTTTAACAAAACTATTATATCCTTACATAGCTCCTATTGTTAATGTATCTTGTACTCCTAATGGAGGAATATACGAAAAAGGAGACATTCAAACTATTTCAAATGTTGCCGTTTCAGTAGTTAAAAAATCTGAAGAGATAGCCAAGATTGAAATATTAGATGGTAATACTATTATAGCTACTCAAGAAGATGAATCAATAATTAATGGCGGTACTTTTAATTATCCAATTGATGTAAAAATTAATTCTGATAACAAGCTAATAGTAAAGATTACTGACTCGCTAAATAAAGTTGTACAAGTTACAACTAATCAATTTAATTTTGTATATCCATATTACATAGGCGTATGTGAAGAAGACGCAGAAATTAATGAAGAATTAATATTGGGATTAAACAAAAAAATTGAAACGAAGAGCAATAAAACAATTAACTATACTACTAACAATCAAAAAATGATAATAGCTTACCCTGTGGAATACGGTACTATATCAAAGATATACGATACCAATAATTTTGATATAACTTTTAGTTTTAAATGTAATACTATTAGTGTTACAGGACTGGATGGGGTTGCTCAAAATTATTATGTGTACAATAACGATGTATCTACTGTAAACAACTTTGCTGTAAAATTCAGCTATTAAAGGTGGTGATTAAATGGCTGACAATTTTTTTGGTAAAGGAATTCCTTTAACATCAGGTTTTGATTTAAGTGCCAAATCACCTCTTGATTCACGTTTAGTAGCCAATACTTTAGAAGAAAGAGACGACAATGTAAAATTCAACAGAGCATATGTAGGTATGAAAGTTTACGTAATTAGTGAACTTAAAGAATATGTCTATACAGGTAGTGACTGGAAAGAAATTCTTTATGAAGATAGTGATTTAAATGTAGACCTATCCGCATATGCTACAACAGAGTTTGTAGAAGAAGCATTAACTACAAAAGCTGATTCTGAACATATCCACGAAGAGTATTTATTAGAAATACCTATGGAATATGTTGAGGATATGGATTTTAGTCAAGTAGAAACAGACCTTAGCAAACTTGCAACTAAAAATGATATCTTGAATCATACACATGATGATCTTTATGTGTTGAAGGAAGATATGCATGAGCCACCTAATTTTACATATTCGATTAATATGATAGGTTTTCATGAAGAGCCTTTAGTAACAGTAGAAGGTGATTATCCTGATTTATCTATCATGTTAAATATACCAGGTTTTAGCGGCTCTTATGAAGATTTAGAAGATAAACCTGCTATACCTGACAAGTTCTCTCAATTAGAAGATGACCTTGGACTAGTTAGGAAAGAAGACATAGAAGATTTTATCACTGGAGCAGATCTTACAAATTATGTAACATATGATGCATTACAACAAATGGATTTCGCAACAGTTAACTATGTTGATACTCAAATAGCTACTCATGAACATATGGTTATTTCTGATAATGAACTTAATGAGATAGTAGAAAATATTTAAAATTTATTTATGAAAAGGAAGGGATTAAACAATGGCAAAATATCTTGACCAAGCCGGCTTACAGTTAGTCTTAAGTAAACTTACTAATAAATATGATGGTAGATATTTAGGATTACATGCAACTGCAGATGCTGCACAAAAAACAGTTCATAAATTAACAATCAATGTTAGAGATGAAGAATCTAGAGTATTCGATGGTTCTAGTGACATATCATTTGACGTTGCTCAAGCATCACATAGACATCCTGCTAGTGAAATAGATTTTACTCATGCTGGAATGAGTGGAGTTGCTACTGTTAATGATGCTTTAGACGTATTAATCAAAAATGTTCAAATAGCAAATGGTGTTATAACTTCAGCTACTGCTAACATGAACACTTTAAAAGAAGCTTTAGATCAAGAAATAGCTGATAGACAAGAAGCAATTAAAGATGAAAAAGAAGCTAGAGAAGCTGCTGACAACGGACTAGATGCTAGATTAAAAGTATTAGAAGATTTACTAGATGGTTCTGGAAATGTTGACGAAGCTATCAAAGGTGTTTTAGATCTATTAAATGCTGAAGTAGAAAGATCTACTAACAAAGATAACGCTCATGATCAATTATTAGAAAATCATGAAGGTAGACTTGATGTTATAGAAGGAGACATAAACACTGAAGGTTCTATAGCAAAAGCTGTTAACGATGAAAAAGTAAGAGCTGAAGCTAAAGAAAGCGAATTAAATCAAGCTATAGGTGCTGAAAAACAAAGAGCAGAATTAGCTGAACAAGGTCTTCAAGACGCTATAGATGATGAAGAAGAAAGAGCTTTAGCTGCTGAAGGTGCTTTAAGCGAAAGAATAACTGCTAACAAAACTGCTATAGATTTATTAAATGCTGATGAAAATACTGAAGGTTCTGTAGCTAAAGACATAAAAGATGCTGAAGCTAGAGTTAAAGTTGTTACTGATGCTTTAGACGGAAGAATGACTGGAGCAGAAGCTAGATTAGATGTAATCCAAGGTACTGGAGAAGGATCAATTAAAAAAGCTGTTGCTGATTTAGTAGATGGAGCTCCTGAAGCTCTTGACACATTAAATGAATTAGCTGCTGCATTAAGAGATGACAAAGATGTATTAACAGCTATAGAAACTGCATTTGATGGTAAATTAGCTGCTGAAAAACAAGCAAGAGAAGCTAAAGAAGCTGAACATGAAGAAAGAATGGGAGACATAGAAGAAGCTCTTGCTCAAGAAGTTCAAGACAGAAAAGATGCAGTATCTGGTGAAGCTCAAGCTAGACAAGCTGCTGACGAAGCTTTAGATGCTAGAATAGATGATATCGAAGCTTTAATAGGCGACGAAGAAATGTCTCTTACTGAAATAAGAGAAGCTATCGAAGCTAATGAAGCTGCTATAGAAGCAGAAAAAGATAGAGCAGAAGCTGCTGAAAAAGCTATACAAGATCAAATAGATATAATAGATGGAGATGCTAATACTGAAGGATCTTTCAGAAAAGCTATAGCTGATCAAGCTGCTACTCAATTAGCTAAAGACAACGCTCAAGATCAAAGAATGGACGGAATCGACACAGCTATAGGGGTTCAAGGTGAAGGAGACGCTATAGGTACTGGAGTTCATGGTAGAATAGACCAAGAAGCTGCTACTAGAAAATCTGAAGATGACAGATTAGAAGGTAGAATAGCTGACATCGAAGAATTAATCGGGGATGGAGAAGGTTCTACAACTCTTGCTGACTTAAATGAAAGATTAACACTTGTTGAAGCTGAACAATTAGTTCAAAATCAAAATATAGCTGCTAATGCTGCTGCTATAGCTGCAATAGTTGCTTTAGAAGAAGCAGATATAGATGCTGCATTCAATGCTGTATTCCAATAAAATTTAAATTTAACTAATCATATATGAGGCCTTCGGTATTATTGCCGAAGGTTTTATACTATGTGCCCAAACCACAAAAATAAGGAAGATAATAAATTATTAATTCCTTTATTATGTAATATTATAAAGAAGGTGGTGAAGTAATGGCAGATATAAAAGGAATGAAAACCGGGTTTGTTTTAGACAAAGATGGAAATAGGATCTTACCTATAACACACATGAGTCTAATCATCGGTAACGACGGTCAAACTATATTTGCAACTATAGAAGAGCAAAAAGCATTTATAGACGCAAATACTGCGGCAATTGCTGTTAATACTGAAGCGATAGCCAATATAGATAATAGAGTGACCGAAGTAGATGGTAAAGTATCTGATGCTAACAACCTGATAGCCAATGTGGGGAATCTCGTAAACAATGTTGGTAATAGAATTGATAGCGTTCAATCCTTTGAAGATCTACAAGTTAATGGGTCACTAGTAGATGGTGCTATACGCTATGTAGTCAATGATAAAAAATATTATAGTTATACTGCAGCTGATGGCTGGCAAGAAATGACTACCAGCGGCGAAGGTGGCTATATCGATGATACATATTCTCATATTTGGATAGGAACAGAACCGCCTGAAAACAATGATATGATATGGGTAGATACCAATACCGATGGAGTAGTCGAAGGTGAAGAGGATACCAATCTTCTACGTATGGTACTTGAACAAATGGCAGAAATGAAAAATGAAATAGCTAGTTTAAGACGTAGAGTTAAATACTTAGAAGAACATGGAACATTCGATCCAGGTGAAGGTGATGAACCTGATGTACCACCAGTAGTAGATGAAGATGATATAATATTATTAGAAGATGGTTCTTCAATCATGCTTGAAGATGATAGTGGAGAATTATTATTAGAAATCCAAATCGACGATTCAGTTGAAGAAGATCCTGATGAAATAATACTATTAGAAGATGGTACACCATTATCATTAGAAGATGGCAGCGGCGATATCCTTATGGAAATACAAATTGAAAACGCTCCTTCTAAACCTCCTAAAGATGAAGTGGTTAATGCCGTACTGCTAGAAGATGGTTCATATGTATTATTTGAAGATGGTAACAAAATATTATTAGAAATGAATTACCAATAGATAGAAAGGAGAAAATCAAATGGCAGGAAAAAAAATAAGTGAATTAACAGAAGTGCTTAGTGTAGACATAGAAAATGATTATGTCGTTATTGCTAGAAGTGGTGACAACAAAAAATTAAAAGTTGCTAACATGATGGGCTCAACTAATGTTGGAGAAGATTTTGTTGATTTAAAAGCAAGAGAAAACGGTAAAGAATATAGACTAATACTAAACAGCGATGGTAAAGTTCAAGTATTCCCTAAAGAAGCTGTTGAAGGTCATGTTTATGCTGAAGGTGACAACTTACAAATGCCTTTAAAAATGGCTACTGGAGCAGGAGAAACTGAAAAAATATTAGCTACTGCTAGTACTCATGCTTTAGTTATAAACCAAGCTTATGGTGGAGGAGATATAGTTCCTTCAAGTACATTATCTACAAGCGTATCTCATAGTTTCATAGAATTATACAATAGAAACGATGTTGATATAAACTTATGTGGATTATATATACATTGTAAAGGAAATGGAGACGCTGCTTGGAAAACTCTTGCTTTAAGAGGAGTTATACCTGCTCACCATGCATTCTTAATAAGAGGTAAACAACATGGTAACATGTTAAGTGACTTAGTAAGATGTAAAATAGATGACTATGATCAAGAATGGGTTGACGAAACAGGTGAACCAGTTGCTTTAAGTAGCAAAGGTATGTCAGTATACTTATCTACAAAAGCTGAAGCTCCAGGAGTAAATGACCAAATAAATAAATACTTAGTTACTTATGAAGGATCTAACCCAGTATTATCATATGTTAATAAAGACTATGTAGATTTATTCAGTATGGGAGGAGAAGATCCATCTCAAAACCCTTCTGCTTATAATAAATTCTTCTGGAACTGCGCTAATAAAGACGTTGCTGCAAGAAGATTAGATTTCTATAACGGAACTAATAATAAATATGATATAAGACCAATAGATTATAAAACTTGCAATATAGAACATTATAGACCAAGAAGTTTAAGAGATGGAGTTTGGGATAACTATTGCGATAAAATACAACCTAATATGAATATACCAAACTTAGTTAATATAACTTTTGGACAAAAAGAATCAACTAGATTCTTCACTTGGCAATCAAAAGTATCTGATAAAGGTATGGTTAAAATGCAAAGAGTTATGGATGAAAACCATGAAGAAGTGCATGAATTACCAATACAAGTTGAATCTGAAAGAGAAATAGTATTCAACCATAACGTATTTATGACTATACACAGAGCTAAAGTGGAAAACTTAAAACCAGGTGTTTATGAGTATAAATGTGGTGAACCAGGATGCTGGTCTGATGAAGAAATGTTAGAAGTAAGAAGTTATGACGATGAATCAGAAATTAAAATGTTATTAACAACTGACCAACAAGGATTCACTGGACCTGAATATGTTGCTTGGGATACTTGTGTAAGAGCTATGCAAAACAAACCAGAATTATATAATGAATTAGGATTACCTATATTTGACTTCCACTTAAATACTGGAGATATATCTCAAAATGCTAGTAACTTATATGAATGGTTATACTACAGTGATTATGCTAGAGAGTTTACTAAAAATATACCTCATATGACTACTTGTGGTAATAATGACCTTGTTGACAAAAAATATGGTACTGCTTATGAACATTATGTAACTTATGAAAACGTTCCTATGCTTAATAGCTATCATAAAGAAAAACAAGCTACAGTTGACTGTCCAATGGTTTCTACAAACTCTTGGGATTTAGGATTTATACATTTCATAAATATAAATTCAAATGAAGAACAAATGTATAATGACTATGGAATAGACAAAACTGAATTCTTATTAAAACAAGCTTACTTCTTAGATAGAGATTTATGGGAAGTATCTCAAAGAGAAGTTAAACCAAAATGGATAATAGTATATGCTCACTTATCTCCATTCACAGTAACTAGAGCTAACAGATTACAACATTGGGTACCAATATTAGAACATTATGGAGTTGACGTATTCTTATGCGGACACAACCATACTTATTCTAGATCTATACCTTTAAAAACTGGATATAACGGATCTACTTCTAAAAATGATTTCAATACTTATGTACCAGCTAGTGGAACAACTTATAAAGTTGTAGATGAATTAAAAGCTGATGGATCTGAAATAGATAGATTCGCTCACCCTGAAGATGGAGTTTACTATGTAATGTTCCAAACTGCAGGAGCTAAAATATCTGGTAAAGAAAAAGCTATAGACATGTCTGCTTTAACTTTCACAGATAAAGACGGTAACGTATTATCTGCAGGAAATGAAGCATATGATAAACATTTCAAACCAGGAACTAATAGACCATGGTGGTATGATTATAATGGAATACTTCCTGCTCAACCATGTTTCTTAACTATGAATGCTACAGCTGACAAATTAAGCTTTGAAATGAATTATGTAGATAAAGTTGTTTCTAAAGATAAAGAAACTACACTACAAACTGTTGAATATTACAACCCAGAAAAACATGTAGTTAAACAATTTGATACATTAGAAATTAATCAAGAAGATAGACAACCAGCTTATAAAAATGGAGTAGATGCTCCTTACTATCCTGAAAACAAAGATAATTAATTTGAACACATAAGAGGTGATTAGATGGGTATCAAGAGATACGTAGAAGGTCAAGGATGGGTTGAAATTGCAAGTGCATCCTCTTCTGGTAAAGCTACACAAGTCAGTGTAACCGATTCTGATGAACTCTTTGAAAGTGAAGATGTTGAAGGTGTTTTAACCGAATTAGCTTATAGTATAAAGGATATTAAAAGCGAGTTTGACAACCATATTGAAAACCACCCATCTGGCGGTGGTGGAGGAGGAGGTGGTGGTAGCTTGCCTACCATCACTTCTGACTTTGAAATATCAACATCAGACGGTAAAACTGATATAGTTATCCCTATATTCTTTACTTCTCCAGCATTAGGGGAAGGTACTGCATATATATTAGTTAACAATATAGAAAGAAAAACTCAACCTATTAAACAAGGTAACAATGATATAATTGTTCCTCCAGTTGGTGCAGGTAAGAATATACCAATCACTATCTACGTAAAAGATAGAGCTGGTATGATGTCTAACCAATTAAAATGGACTGTTACTGCTGGTGGTATAGAAATCACAATGTTAACAGATACCAAAGCTGACTATGGTATTAATGATAAAATTATATTATCATACACTATCAGTTGTATATCTAAAGAAGAAATAAAAATGCATTTTATTATAGATGGAGAAGACAATGTCTTCAAAGCTATTAATGGATTCAATAGTACGGATTTAACTGGATTAACAGCAGGAGTTCATACAATCGAATATTATGCTGAATCTGGAGATTTCATAACCAATAGATTTAAATTTAACTTAATAGTTATAGACCCTTCTGTAATCATAATTTCTACTGAATTTGATAGTACATTAGAATATGAAGCAGGATTACCATTAAGTATACCATACAGAATATCTATAGCTAGAGATGAAGATTTCACTGTTAATTTATGCATAGATGGAGAAATAATAAAAACATTAACAACTAGACCAAACTCTTTATATTGGTCTATAACATCAATGGATCCAGGGACTCACATGTTAAAAATCGAAGCTTTCAATGAAGCATTAGGATTACATGCTGAACTTGAATTTGAATGTATTGTTATCGAAGGTGAATACATGAGAATTCAACCAGTAGTTGACGCATCATTATTATGTTGGTTCGATGCTACAGATAGAACAAATGATGACGCAGATAGAACTACTTGGACTGATAAAATAAGAGGTAACAAAGGTTATCTTTATAATTTCAACTATGGTTCTAATGGATGGATAAATAGAGAAGAAACTAACACATCTGAATTAGTAATGGATGGTACTTGCTATGTCGAGTTCGATATGAAACCATTTGAAAATAACTTTAGAAACGGTGCAACATTAGAGTTAGTATTCAAAATGAGAGATGCAGGGAACGCTTATGCTAGAATACTTGATATAACAGATACAATAGCTCCATTCAAAGGTGTTTATATAGATACGCAAGAGGCTTATTTCTCAACTGAAGCGAAAACAATACATGCATCTGTTGGAGAAGATGAATGGATACATGTTATGTATGAGATAGACAGACTTAATAAATACTGTCATGTTATAGTAAATGGAGTTATAACTAAATCTTGTGCTTTGACTGACTCTGGTACAGGGGCATCAGCAGTATTAGAATCTGTAGCTCATGCTCAAAAAATATATCTTAATAGTAAAAAAGGTACTGATGACTTTGGTTCTTGCGAAGTTAAACATTTAAGAATATATGATAGAGCATTATCTTTTGATGAAATATTACAAAACTATTTATCAACTATAGAAGATATAAACTTACAAAAAACTAAATCAGATTTCAATGATCCACTTAAAAACATAATGCCAATCATGAACGTTACTGTTGATCCAGAAAGATTAGCAGCAATGACTCAAACTAATAAAGTTGAAGTTTCTATAAGTTATACTTCTCCTAATACAGATTTATATGGAGAAACATTAACTACTGCAACTAAGAGTTTAATGTACTGGCAAGGTTCTTCTTCTATAGCATATAATGTTAAAAACTATACAATAGAGCTTAGAGATGAAAATAGACAACCAATTAAATACAGTCCATATCCAAACTGTATACCACAAGACATATTCTGTTTAAAAGCAAACTTAATGGAATCTACAAATGCTCATAACGTTGGGCTAGCAGGATTCGTTAGAAAATATTTATATTCTAGAGGTAATCCAGCACAAATGGCTGATGAAAGAGCATCAAGAACTGTTCAAGGTTTCCCATTCTTACTATACATAAATGGAGAACTTAAAGGAGTTTATGATTTCAACTTAGACCGTTTCTCTTATTCAGCATATGGATATGATTTACCTGCACATGCTAAAACATGTAGAGTTTATGAAATATCTGCAAATACTAATACAACTGCTGGAGCATTCGTTCCATGGGACAGTACAAAAGATATAGATGAATGGTCTTGGTACAATAAAGACTTTACTGGTATATATCCAGTTGAAATACAAAATGCTGTCAACGACGACTTTGAAGCATTAAAAACTTTAATCAAGTTCGTATCGGATTCTACTGATGAAGTTTTCATGACGGAATTCAATACACACTTCGATAAGGAATCTGTTATTAGATATTACATATTTGTTATGGTAATGGGACTAGTCGATTCACTTGGTAAAAATGCTAAACTCGTTACATATGATGGAATCAAATGGTACTTTGAGTTCTATGATATGGATACATCGTTAGGACTAGACAACACAGGAGCTGTTAAATACGATGTTGATATAGAAATGAACCCAGACGAATTCAATACATCTGAATCAAGATTATGGACAAGAGTTAGAGATCTATTTGCTGCTGATATAACAGCTGAATATAATGCAATGAGAAACGGCAACTTAACAGTAGATAAATTATATGAAGCTATATTCACTGACCAAATAGAAAAAATACCTGAATCACAATACAATTTCTCTACTCAAAAGAAATACCTAGATGACGGTATATACATCATGATGAGTAACGGGAACAGATACTACAACTTAAAACGTTGGATAAGAGAAAGATTATTATACTGCGATACATTATTTGATTATTCAGCATCTACATCATCTTTCTTAACAATACGTGCTGGTTCTATTGGTTCTGCGTTCCTTGATATAAAAACTTATTCTCCTATGTATATAACTATCAAATGGAAAAATACTGATGACCAAAGAGCTTTCCAAAAACTAAAAGTTGGTAGGGACGAAATGAAACGTTTTGAAGCTACTGGTTCATTCCAAATACCAACATCAAAAGACCAAGAGGTAAATATATATGGTGCTCAATACATCAAAGAGTTAGGTTCATTAAACGGACTTCTTCCACGTCACTTATACTTAAACAACGGTACAAGACTTATAAGTGTTGAATGTCCAAACAACCCAGACTTAATCAATATACAAATAGAAAGCTGTACATATTTACAGAGAGTTAACCTTGAAAATTGTGTGAATCTAGGTACATTACAAGACTGTCAAGAGTTAAAACTTGGTGGATGTAACAATTTAAGATATGTAAATGCATATGGTACGGTTCTTAAATCAATAGCTACTAACCAAAACGGTGGTAACTTAATTGAAATACATGTTCCAAAAACATTACAAACATTATCATTAAAAAATCAATACAGTTTAAAAGTTGTAGGTATTCCTGGAGCTAATACACTAGAAAATTCTAAAGCAAGAGACTTACAAACACTTGCATCTAATATATCAACTTTCTCGTTAATCAACTGTCCGCAAGTCGAAAGATTAACATACGATCCTAACTTCACAGTTTCTTCTGTATTCTTTGATAATCACGCAAATGAAAGAAGAGCAAATGAATTAGATTATCTAGATTATGAAAAAGGCGAATGGAAACGTATGATGTCTTGGGGTAATGGTTTAGCTAATGCTGTTAATATTTATATGGAAAACAGTTGTTTAAACGTTCCTTGTATGAGCTTTAGAGGTATAAGTCATTTAGAAAACATAAACTTTAGAAATATGCCAGGATTAAAATGTTTAATGTTTGGAGCAAACTGTTGTGGATATAGAACCAACGATGTTGGTACTCAATATGCAGATAAATTAGATACAATACATGAATTTGATTGGGATAACATGTTAACTATTAGAGATTGTCCTAATATAGAAGAATTTAGAATACATGAATTCTATCCTAATGGATATAGTGACGGAGCGTCAGGTAACTTAACATACTTCACATTTAAAGAAGGCACTAATAGCTTAAAATTATCTGATAAATTCCCTAACTTAAAAGTATTTGAATGTAACTGTGCTACACA
>JAEIGA010009384.1_pt1 | contig 14805 bp, 13 predicted proteins | sample 9270691 | NCBI WGS metagenome assembly JAEIGA01 (sample SAMN17057246, study PRJNA624740) | gut metagenome | biome: biome; isolation source: fecal sample | host: Bos grunniens | place: China: Xizang | collected 2019
AGAAAGGGCGCGCCCTTTCTGTCATTTTATGTATAACTCATACATTTCATTCAATATCCTTTGTCAAGAGCCAACCGCCGGTTTGGGCTGCATAGTGGCTTAATGCGGCGCAGGAAGAACTGTAGGCATTTACACGGCCGCCGTTAATGGTTATTCCATCTGTGGCAGCAATGGCATTGTCGTATGCGCTTGCAACTATGGCACCGTTGTTAATGGTTATGTTTCGGCAGGTGATAGCGCGGCTCTTCTTGTCGTCGGCTATTTCGGTGTAGTTCTCCTCTTGGGCAAGCAATGTGATGTTGCCGCCGTCGATAACTATGTCGCCGTTGCAGTTTATTCCTTTAGAACCTCGGCCCGAACATTCAATGGCTATGGCTCCGCCTGTGATATTGATGTTGTTCTCACACTTTATACCGCCGGCCGATGTCTCATCGGCCGATATTGTGCCGCTTGCAATGCCGGTGAGCTTTCCACCGGTGAACAAGACTGAACCGTCGCAGTTTATAATCTTCGATGCGTTGCCGTTTACACGGGCTTCTATTATGCCGCCCGTCTGCGTGTAGTCACCGGTAGACTGCAAGGCAGAGCTCTTCTCTCCTGTGGTGTTTATGCATATATATCCGCCTCTGATAGTGGCATTGGGGGTTATGGCGGGGTCGGGTATGGAGTCTTCATAGACAACCTTTATGCCTTCGCCTCCCGATGTTATATCCAGCTCACCGGCCTCAATAATCAACTCTCCTTCGCTACACTCAATACCGTTGCTTGTGGCGTTTATGTTTATTACCGGTGCTTTGTCGGTTGAGCGGCCTATTATGAACTTGTCTTTGGTGCGGAACCCGTCTTTGGCGGCAGCGGTGATGTTTATGTTGCCGCTGCGTATTCTAATGTAGTCGTCGCTGCAGATAGCGTGCCCGCTGTAGCTGCATACATTAAGCACTCCGGTATTCTTGTTGTAACCGTCGAATATCAGTTGCCCTTCGCTGAAGAGTGTTCCTTTCTGGTCTTCTTCCTTGCCGTCTCTGCCAATTACCGGTGCACTGTACGTTGCTCCGTCGCATAGAGTGTTCACGCTGTTGTCGCCAATAGAGAAATAGACCTCTTTGCCGCTCTGTATATTTATTGCAGGTCCATTGGGGTTGGTAAGCGTTATTCCGTTGGCAATTATGCGGAACCTCTTTTCGCTGTATATCTTCAAGGAACCGTTGCTGCAGTTGCCTCTTAAAATGTAAGCAACCTTGCTGCGTGCTGAATTTATTGTCAGGTGGGTTCCTTCTATGGTAAAGGATACTGTTGCGTCGGAATTCTGGTTCGAAACTGTTACGCCTGTTTCGCTGTATGTTATGGTGTAAACTTTTGTTGTTGAAAAGTTCTCAACGAAATCTTCATATTCCGGGTCGGTCTCAAGAGTTGGTATGCTCTCTGTAATCTCGTTGTAGCTCTCTTTGTCGGTTTCGTCGAATGTTACAACGGGATTAAGATCGTACGTCAGTTCTGTAGCCTTGTCGGTTGCAGGGGCAATGGATTCTATTCGGCCGGTACAGAAGCGGCTGGTAATATATTGCGAGCCGTTCCCGGGGAAGAGGATGTTTATAAGCTGCTCTTCTTCGTTGAATGTAATCTCTTCTACCTGCTTGGTGTCAAAGGCTTGGTAGGTGCCGTCGGTGTTGTTTACATAGAGCACCTGAGCCTGCAGCATCTGTGCTGCCAGCAGGAATAGGGTAAATACAGCCTTTTTCATCGTTTTATGATTTTTGCAGTCTGGTTGCCTGCTTTTACAATATATATGCCTTGTGGCAGGTTGGCAATGCTCACTTTGCCGCAGTCGGCCTTAAGGCGTACACAAAGAACCTGTGAACCTATTACGTCGTAAATGGTTACCATTGTCTCTGCTGCGCAGTTAATGGTTATCTCGTCGCGGGTTATGTAGGTTACGAGCTCTCTCTCTTGGGGCTTGACATCCTCTATGGACGTGAAGTCACCAAAATAGATTCTGTTAATATCTCCCATAGCGGCGCTGCTCTTTGTGCCGTTTGTCTGCTCAATATTTACAGTGGTGCCGTTGAATGTTATCTTTTCGAGATTGTCGAGCGATATAATATCATTTTCACCGCCTTGCCGGTCTATAAGCATCTGCTGTGCAGTGGCAGGAAGCCCGAAGGCAAGTATGGCTATCAGTGTGTAAATCTTCTTCATATATTATTCCGGTTTTATAGGTCAATAGAGTATTCAACTCCAAGTGCGTATCCTTTGGGCTCGTCGTCGTCGGCTGCATCTTGGTAGAGGAAATATAGCGATATTGAATTGTCTTTGTTGAACTTGTAGCTTGCACCGGCACGGTAACGCAGTTTGTCGCATCCGGCCCATTCGTCGAGGCGTGTGTATAGTTCTACCGATGCAAACGGTGTTATTTTGCAGTTGCGTATATCCCACTTTGCCGTGAGGCGCGAACGCAGGGTGGTGTTGTGCTTTGTGCGCTTGAATTCGGGCTCGGTGAGTTCGGTAAGTTGGTAATCTCCCGCAACAGGGTCTGTGTATTCGTATCGGTACTTTGTTTCGTCGGTTGTCGTTGAATTTGTGCGGGTGTACTGCAAGCGCTCGCGCAAGGTGAATTCAACACGCCCAACCTTGTATTCTCCCTGAAGCGTGAAGTAGAAACGGTTTCTTATATTCCAGTAGGCGTGGTCAACGTTGTAATTGTACAGGCCAAGTGTTTCGTCAAAGATATCTTTGATATTTGTTTCTTCGGGCTTGCGGGTATATATAAAACTGTAACCTATGTTTGCCTTGAACATCTTGCTTATCTTGTAGTCGAGGCTTGCACCTATAGCCCAACGTTCTACGTTGCTCACGTAATCTATGGTGCGGAACTCGGCATCGACGCCGAACTTGAATTTCTTGTTTATCTTCTTGCTGGCTTCGAATGTGGTCCAAATGCCGTATTCATCGCTGTTGTCCTGTGCTTTGGCGGTGAGTGTGGGCAATATGGCCATTATCGCCAGCAACAGAATAACTGCTGCGTTTTTCTTAGTTCTTGAGTTTGTATTCATCTGTAGGGGTTTTTAATGTGGTATCTACTGAGTTGTTCGCTAAGTTGCTTTTATAGTACATCTTTACAATCACGGCATCTTTCAGGAAGTCTATTGCGCCTATCTCTACCTTTTCAACCTTCAGGCCGGTGCGCTTTTCAATGTCGGCAATAAGTTCTTCGCGCTTGTCGGGGGTTATAAGGTTTATGTTGTCGTACTTTATTACCTTGTACGAATAGTGGCTTATAAGAACCTTGCTTTCGCATATCCAAATGGAGAATATGAAGAGCGCATTTATTATAAGTACCTCGCCATAGCTGAGTTCGCTCACTACAAGACCGTTAATGGCACTCATTGCTATAATTATGAAGAGGTAGGTCATCTCTCTGATTGCTACCTGTTCGGTGCGGTAACGTATGATGCTGAATATTGCAAACAAACCAAGTGCAATGCCGGCTTTCAATTTTACATCGCCCAGAACATATATGAGCATAAATGTGCTAATGGCTATGAGAATGTAAGTGAAGAAGAACTCGCCACGTTTGCATTTAGGGTAGTAGAGGCCGCGCACAACAATCATTATAGATGCCAAGTTTATCAAAAACGCGATGAGAAGCACCTTTACGTGCCCTGTGTCAATAAAAGATTTGCTTGTTCTGTCCTCTTTGAGTTCAACGGCTTTCTTGTCTTTCTTGTTGTTGTCATCATCGTCGTAGTCGTAAATGTTTACTTCTGTAATCTGTTGGCCGTCTGTTGTGGCTGCAATGGCTGTGTTGCCTTGTGCAGGTACAAACAGCATTGTCAGCAGCAGTGTAAGTGTTGTTATAAGTTTCATATTCTGTTATGTTATTTGTTTTCCATTTTGCTTATCATAATTAGCCTCTCCTTGAAGTTGTTGCGCTTAAGGCTGCTGTTTGTAAGTGCGCTGCCTATACAGTATTTGCTGAACCCCGACCTCTTTATGCGTGCATCGCGCAACAGGTCGAGTGCCGGTGAGGGTACATTCCCATCGCGCTTAAGCTCTATAATGGCAACCCTCTTGAGGGCGCTGTGCTTGTCACTCTTCAGGTGGTGAAACTTCAGGTTGAAATCTATTGTCAACCTTTCGGTTTTTCCATAATTGACGAGTGTTATGCGGTTGAACCAGTTTTCTATTACAGGTGTAATGTCGTCAATGCTGTACCAAGCGTGTTTTCCCAAGAATGGTATCACTGCCTCTTGCTCTTCGCCTATGCTGCATACACCGCCGACTGCTATGCGTTTCTTCTTGGTGCGTCCGTGGTTGTTCTTGTTCTTTACCTCGAGGAATGTGTCGTTGCTGTCGAGGTAGGTGCGTACCCTAATCTTTTCCCTTGTGGTCTTGCCTTGGTGGTGCATAACGTACATTTGGTAATCGTCGGTGTCGAAATATGTCGTGTGGTAGCTTGCAAGGCGTTGCCCGTTGATGTCCTGAATATAATACTTCCCCTCGACGCTCGACAAGAAACTGCATAGTTGCTCGAATGTTGCCACGAACTTGGTGTCGGTCCTGTTCATAAGCTTAATCCCCGACATCTCGCCAAGAGTTATCGGAGGCAACCGGTATGCTTTTTCAACAATTTTGTCGTACATATATTGTTTGGGACAAGTGAAAGGTTCTAACACATCGTATTTTACAAATATATACAATTTTTTTATAAAATAATGCCGCTTAATGTTTTTTATGAATTTTCTTGGTTATCTTCGTGGACTAATTGTAAAGAGTATGAATGCAGACCAAATAATAAACCGTTATTATCCCGAAGATAACGAATTGAAAAATATTTACATTATCCACGCTAACGCCGTAACCTCTCTGGCGCTCGATCTTGCCGGCCGCCATAGTGAACTCGGGCTCGATATGGAATTTATAAAGGAGGCTGCAATGCTCCACGATTTAGGAATTTTTCTAACAAATGCTCCGCGTATATATTGCTATGGTTCAGAAGATTATATATGCCACGGCTATCTAGGTGCAGAGCTTCTGCGCTCGCTTGGTTATGAGCGTCACGCGAGGGTATGCGAAAGGCATACGGGCACTGGTATAACCAAGCAGGCGATAGTAGACAACGGTTGGAATTTGCCGGTAAAGGATTTTGTCCCCGAAACGCTCGAAGAACAACTCGTCTGCTTTGCCGACAAGTTCTACTCAAAGACGCGCTACCTGAATGAGCCGCGTTCTTTTGAGCAGGTGGTTGAGAGTATGCGCAAAATATCCGATGAATCGGTGAAAAAAGTGCAGGAGTGGGCAAAAATCTTTATGTAAAGACTTCCCGCTCGTTAATTATTGGTTTAAATAGTGCTTTTTTATCTTAAAAATAAGAAATACTCCTTTTTATTTCGTATTTTTGTCCCTTGCTTAATGGCATAACAGTGCTGAACAGAGGATGAACTTTAATTCTTTAAGATTAATATATGCGGCTTTTATTTTGACAGTTGCCTCTTTGGCGGTATCTGTCAATGCTGCGTTACCTCTGCGCTGTAACATTTTTTTCCAACAGAGCGATTCTACCCTCGCCGTTACTATGCCGGCCGACACCCTTGCAGTTGCCGACACCATCTCTGCAACCCCCAAAAAAGAACCAATAGATGCTCCGGTCTTTTATGAGTGTACCGACTCTATGGTATGGTCGCGTGGTGGCAATGCCTATCTGTACGGCAGCGGCAAGGTCAATTACGACAAGGTGGAACTCACTGCCGAAATAATATCGATGAATATGGACAGCAGTGTGGTGCACGCGACGGGTCGTGTAGACACTGCGGGTGTAGCAGTTGGCTTGCCTATATTCGTTGACGGCGATACTCCATACGAATCGGACAGGGTCAGCTACAACTTCAGGAGCAAACGCGGTTTCATAAACAACGTCTATACGCAGCAGGGCGACGGCTTCATAATGGGCGGCAAGGCTAAAAAAGACTCTACAAATACTTTCTACTCGCAAGACGGCAGGTACACCACTTGCGATGCCGAACATCCTCACTTCTACATAACTCTTACACGGGCAAAAGTGCGTCCTAAAAAGGATGTTGTTTCCGGTCCGCTCTATCTTGTGGTAGAAGATGTGCCTTTGCCTTTGGCACTTCCGTTCGGCTATTTCCCTTTTACAAGCAGTTACTCTTCGGGTTTTATAATGCCTACATACGGCGATGAAACAGAGCGCGGTTTCTATTTGCGTGACGGTGGTTATTACTTTGCCATCAGCGATAAAATAGACTTGCGCATCACCGGCGAAATATTTACCAAAGGCTCTTGGGGTGTAGGTGCTGCATCTACATACGCAAACCGTTATAAATATTCCGGCAGTTTCGACTTCAGCTACTTGGTAACCAAGAACGGCGAAAAGGGCTTGCCCGATTATGCTGTAGGCAAGAATTTCAGAATTCAGTGGAGCCACCGTCAGGACCCCAAGGCGCGTCCGAATACAAATTTCTCGGCAAGCGTAAACTTTGCAACATCGAGCTATGAGCGTTCAAACCTCAATAGCCTCTACAACCCGGTGCTGAATTCGCAGAGCGTCAGAACCTCAAGCGTCAGCTATTCTCATACGTTCCCCAATATAGGCCTGTCAATCTCTGCAACAATGAACATTGCACAGAATATGCAGGATTCAACCCTGTCGCTCACCCTGCCCAGCCTGAATGTCTCGTTGGCAAAGAAGTACCCCTTCCGACGCAAGAGGCGTGCCGGCGACGAGCGTTGGTACGAAAAGATTTCCTTGTCGTACAGCGGACAAATGAGCAACAGTATAAGCACAAAAGAGGACAAGGTGCTGAATTCGAACCTCATAGAGGACTGGCGCAATGGCTTCAAGCATAATATTCCTATAAGCGCAACATTCCAGCTGTTCGACTTCATAAACATTACTCCCAGCTTCAACTATACCGAGCGTTGGTACTTCAAGAAGATTAACCAAGATTGGGACGAAAGGACAAACAGCGTTGTGCGTGACACCGTGCACGGTTTCCACAGAGTATACAATTATAATTTCTCGATATCGGCAAATACCACATTGTACGGTTTCTATACTCCTGCAGGTTTCTTAAAGAACAGCAGGGTACACACGGTACGTCACGTCTTTAAGCCGTCGGTTTCGTTTACATACGCCCCCGATTTCGGTAACCACGATTACGGCTATTACGACAGCTATGTCTACACCGACGAAGACGGAGAGGTGCACACAGTGGAGTATTCGCCCTACCAGAACAGCCTTTACGGTGTGCCCGGAAAGGGAAAGACCGGCAGCATCTCGTTCAGCGTGAGCAACAACATTGAAATGAAGTGGCGCACAGAAAACGATTCGCTAAAGAAAATAAGCATTATAGACGAGCTTGGTGCTTCGTTGTCCTATAACCTTGCAGCCAAGACCAAGCCGTGGAGCAACCTCTCTACACGTCTAAGGCTGAAACTCACGAAGAACTACACATTCAGCCTCAATGCCACTTGGGCTACATACGCCTATACCTTCAACAAGAACGGTCAGGTTGTGGTCGGTGACAGGACAGAATGGTCATACGGCCGTTTCGGCCGTTTTCAGGGTATGAGCCAAAACCTTTCATATACCTTTAATAACAAGACTTTCGGTAATCTTGTCAAGTGGTTGCGCGGCTCCAATGAGGAAGAGGAGGGCGAAGGTGATGAAAACGAGCCACAGGATAATCCCGATGCCGAAAATAACACTTCCGGTTCATTACGTAGCAGTAGCGCCAAAAAGGCACGTACAGCCGATGTCGACGCCGATGGATATATGCCATTCAAGTTCCCGTGGAACTTTACGGTCTCTTATGGTATTATGATGGCCGAAAATACAGCGGCTAAGATAAATGTAAAGACAATGCGCTATCCATATAAATTTACCCAGAATCTGAACTTTTCGGGCAATGTGGGAATATCGGACAATTGGCGCATCAACTTTACATCGGGCTACAATTTCGAGTTCAAGAAACTTACCACAACAACAATAAACATATCGCGCGACTTGCACTGTTTCGAGATGTCGTGCGGAATAGTCCTCAGCCCGTATACGTCGTTCAACTTCAGTTTCCGTGCAACTTCGCAGATGCTTGCCGATGCTCTTAAGTTCGACAAACGTAGTGGCGCAAGTTCAAACGTGCAATGGTATAACGACTAAAAAAGCTCAAAGCGGTGCTTTGAGCTTTTTTAGTCGTTTGTTATTCTCTTTTACCATTCTATTTCGCTTTTTCCGTGCAGGGCAAGATAGCTGTTTGCCGTGCTGAAATGGTGGTTGCCGAAGAACCCCTGATGTGCCGACAGCGGTGACGGGTGCGGAGAAGAGAGAACAAGGTGTCTGCTGCGGTCTATGAATGCCCCCTTTTTCTGTGCATAGCTCCCCCAAAGGATGAATACAAGATTTTCGCGTCTGGTGGCAAGTTCTCTAATGGCAGCATCGGTAAACTCTTCCCAGCCTCGTTTCTGGTGCGAACCGGCCTGTGCTTCGCGCACTGTAAGTGTTGCATTCATCAATAGAACACCCTGCTTGCTCCAGCGTGTGAGGTCGCCGTCGCTTGGCACAGGAGTGCCAATATCGTTGTTTATCTCTTTGAAAATGTTCATCAGTGACGGCGGAAACTTAACTCCTTTGTTTACCGAAAAGCAGAGCCCGTTGGCTTGCCCGGCACCGTGATACGGGTCTTGTCCCAGAATTACAACCTTTACCTTGTTGAACGGGCAATGATCGAAGGCGTTGAATATAAGGCCGGCAGGCGGGTATATAGGAGTGCTTCCTCTGTATTCCTCTTTTACAAAGTTTACAAGGTTCGTGAAGTACTCTTTTTCGAACTCTTGGGAAAGGACCTCTTTCCAGCTTGCCTCAATCTTTACATCCATAGTTATATGAGTGGTATGTTCATTTCCTTACATTTGCTGCGCATCTCTTGAGGCCATATACTCGACTGAATTTCGCCTATATGTGCCTTTTTCAGCAGCAACATACAGAGACGTGACTGCCCAATACCGCCACCAATACTCAACGGCAAAGAATCGCTTAGCATACGGCTGTGGAAGTAGAACTTCTTGCGCTCTTCCTTGCCCGATTTCTCAAGCTGGTGCAACAGAGCCGCTTTGTCTACCCTGATACCCATTGAAGACAATTCCATTGCTTTCCCTAGCACATCGCTCCAAATCATAAGGTCGCCGTTAAGGCCAAAGAAACCATCCTCATTAGGCGTGGTGTAGTCGTCGTAGTCGGGGGCGCGGTTGTCGTGCGGCTTGCCGTCACCAAGTTCGTTGCCTATTCCTATTATAAAAACAGCACCGTGTATCTTTGTTATAGCCTCTTCGCGCTCTTTGGGCGATAGGCTGGGGTACATAAGGCGAAGCTCCTCGCTGTGTATGAACTCAATTTTTGCCGGTAACGACGGGCGTAGCTGGGGGTAGCATTCGCTAAGTGTGAATTCTGTGTGCAGTATTGCCGAATATATATCTTCTACAATCTTTTTCAGGAATGCAACGTTCCGCTCTTTTTCTGTAATTACTCTTTCCCAGTCCCATTGGTCTACATAGAGCGAGTGCAGGTTGTCGAGTTCTTCGTGTGCGCGTATAGCGTTCATATCGGTATATATTCCGTAGCCCTCTGCTATGTTGTAGTCGGCAAGGGTTACCCTCTTCCATTTTGCCAGTGAATGAACAACTTCGGCAACGGCGCCACCCATATCCTCAATGGGGAAACTTACTGCATTCTCGTAGCCGTTGAGGTCGTCGTTAAGGCCTGTTCCTTGAAGAACGAACAGCGGAGCTGTGACGCGCCTTAGCCTGAGGGACGCCGAAAGGTTGAGCTGGAAAGTCTCTTTTATCTGTTTTATAGCCAACTCTGTCTGCTTAAGGTCGAGCAGTGGAGAGTATTCTTTAGGTAATTTGTATAATTTCATTGTTTGTTTTTTGACAAAATGTCGCTTGTTTTCTAATGTTTGTTGTGAAAAATTAAATAGTAAAGCTTTGTTGTTTTCTATTTGTTGGCAAAGGTAATGTTTATAAATGCAATAAGCAAATAAATGGGTGTTCATCTCTTTTTTTGTCACAATAACAATGGATTCTTTGTATTTTATTTGTATCTTCGCAGTCACAAAACAGTATTCCGGTCCCGTAGCTTAGCTGAATAGAGCGTCAGATTCCGGTTCTGAAGGTCGAGGGTTTGAATCCCTCCGGGATCACATACAGCGGCGATGTTGTTATGAAATCAGTATTATACTATATAACCGTAGCATTCCTGTTTGTTCTGAACAAGCTGCCAATGTGCGTTCTGCACTTTTTATCTTCGGTTATCTATTACCCAATCTATTATATAGTCCGCTATCGCCGCAAGGTGGTGCGCGATAATCTTTTGAAATCGTTCCCCGAAAAGGAACTTAAAGAGATAAAACGAATAGAAAGACGATTCTACCGTAGCTTGTGCGACTACTTTATGGAAATGATAAAGTATTACGGCATGAGCGAGAAAGAGATTCGCAAGCGTATGGTGTTCGAAGGGCTCGACAAGGCCGAAGAGATGCTCGATAAGGGGCATTCTGTTGTGCTTTATATGGGTCATCTGTTTAATTGGGAATTTGTTACCTCCATAGGAGTGCATATGCACCGCGAAGACACGGTGCTGGGCGATATATATCACCCGCTGGAAAACAAAAGGTTCGATGCTCTTACAAAAAGAATGCGCGAGCAGTACGATGTGGAGTCTATAACTATGGCAAATACCCTGCGCCGTATAATGCAGATAGGCAAGGATAAGAAGAAGTATTTTATAGGTTTCATTGCCGACCAAGTGCCAACTTGGGAATCTATAAACTATTGGCTCGACTTCTTTCACCGCGATACTCCGGTCTTTACCGGAACCGAAAAAATAGCCCGTCGCACAAGTGCATCTATATTTTACGGCCGTATGGAGCGTGTAAAACGTGGGTACTATAAAATGACTCTCGAACCGGTAACGCAAGATGCATCGGAAATGGCGGAATTTGAGCCCACAGACATTTATTACAAATTGCTTGCCGACAATATACGCACGTCGCCCGAACTGTGGCTGTGGACACACAAGAGGTGGAAACGTACCCGCGAAGGGTATGCAGCGCGCGAAAAAAGGCGAGAAGAGGACCGTAAACGTTTAAGAGAAAAGGCAGAAAACAATGTATAAGGTTGTATTGATAAACGGCTCTGGAGAAAAAGGGCGCTGGATAGTGCGCCAGACAAAAGGCTCACAGGGTATATCGTCGTCGGGGAAATACCAATTCTATATAAACGAAGATATTCCTGACCCCGATTTCGTGATAGTGCGTGGAAAGTCGGCAAAAGAGACTCTTACCTTTAACGTTGCCCCCGAAAATGTAATTCTTACGACGAGCGAGCCATATTCGGTGCTTGCCTATCCGCGCGACTATTGCAAGCAGTTCGGCTTGGTATGTTCCTGTCAAGAAAATCTTAAACACAAGAATGTTAAGTTTACGCCGGCTATAATATTTTGGTTTGCCGGAGTGCTGTTCGATTCAAAAGGTCGCCCGACACCCGTGAAAAGCTATGACGATTTCAAGTCAGAGCCGTGGCCCGAAAAGAAAAAACTGCTTTCTGTTGTGAGCAGCAACAAGGCCTTTACAAAAGGTCACGTAGAGAGAATACGCTTTGTGGAGAAACTCAAGGAGTATTACGGTGACAAAATAGATGTTTATGGCAGAGGATATAACACTTTCGACGATAAATGCGATGTGGTGGCCCCATATAAGTACCATATTGCAATAGAAAATTCCAAAGCAAAGTATTACTGGACCGAAAAGCTGTCGGACACCTATTTGTGTGGCAGTTATCCCATATATTATGGTTGTACCAATATTGGTGATTATTTTCCCGAAGGCTCATATTCGCAAATAGATATACACGATTTTGAAGGCTCGGTAAAGATTATTGATAAACTGATTGCCGGCGAGGCCTATGAAAAGTCGTTGCCGCTGTTGAAGGAGTGTAAGGAACTTGTTCTGGAAGATTACAACCTCTTCAACTATCTTGCCTCTATAATGGATGGTATGAATCCCGATCTGCCACGTCAAAAGGTTACAATAAAGCACGCAAATTCAATGCACGACCTTCATAACGTCTACAACTATGTGGTAAAACGCAATCTTTTTAAGGTAAGGCGTTGGTTCCATAGGCTGTTCCACAAGAACTCAATGTATTGACCTGTTTCATTGCTGCAATTTAAGTCATTAAAAAAGCGGCTTCTTAAAGGAAGCCGCTTTTTTAATGGGATAGAACCTTTTTAGTATGCTCTTGCAAAGAGTACGCGGCGAGCCGAAGGCTTGCCTGTTACCATACAGGTTCCCGGTGTCTCGTCCCAACCAATGGGGATACAGCGTATAGTAGCCTTGGTGTCGTTCTTGATTTGCTCTTCTGTTTCGGGTGTGCCGTCCCAGTGTGCAAGAATGAAACCGCCCTTCTCGATTTCGGTCTTGAACTCCTCGTATGTGTCAACAGTGCGTGTGCAAGCCTCGCGCATTGCAAGTGCTTTACGGTGCAGGTTGGCCTGGATTTCGTCGAGCAGCTCCTTGACAAATGTAGTGATGCCATCGATTGAGCGTGTCTCCTTCTCAAGTGTATCGCGGCGCATAACTTCAATGGTGCCGTTCTCGATGTCGCGTGCACCAAGTACCAAGCGCACAGGGACGCCCTTCAGCTCATATTCGGCAAACTTGAAACCGGGACGCTTGTTGTCGGCGTCGTCAAATTTTACTGTAACGCCAAGTCTCTTAAGCCCGGCAATCATTGGCTCTACCTTGCTCTTTATTATTGCCAGCTGCTCGTCATTTTTGTATATAGGTACAATAACAACCTGTATTGGTGCAAGAGCCGGTGGCAACACAAGGCCGTTGTCGTCTGAGTGTGTCATAATGAGTGCACCCATAAGACGTGTTGAAACGCCCCACGATGTAGCCCATACATACTCCAGATTGTTGCTCTTGTCTACAAACTGTACGTTGAAGGCTTTGGCAAAGTTCTGTCCCAAGAAGTGCGATGTTCCGCACTGAAGAGCCTTTCCGTCCTGCATCATACCCTCAATGGTGTATGTGTCTAATGCTCCGGCAAATCTCTCATTTGCGCTCTTTACACCCATTACCACCGGGAGTGCCATATAGTTGTTTGCAAAGTCGTTGTATACATTGAGCATTGTCTTTGCCTCCTCAATGGCCTCTTCACGTGTAGCGTGTGCAGTGTGTCCCTCCTGCCACAAGAATTCGGCTGTGCGCAGGAACAGGCGGGTACGCATTTCCCAACGCATAACATTTGCCCACTGGTTAATCTTTATGGGAAGGTCGCGGTAAGACTGAATCCAATTCTTGTACGAACTCCATATTATTGTCTCCGATGTGGGGCGTATTATCATCTCTTCCTCAAGTTTTGCGGCAGGGTCTACAACCACACCGCTGCCATCTTCGGCGTTTTTCAGACGGTAGTGTGTTACAACCGCGCACTCTTTTGCGAAACCTTCGACGTGCTCGGCTTCGCGGCTAAGGAACGATTTTGGAATGAGTAGCGGAAAATATGCATTCACGTGACCGGTCTCCTTGAACATATCGTCGAGTGTTCTCTGCATCTTTTCCCAAATTGCATAGCCGTAGGGTTTAATTACCATACATCCTCTAACAGGGGATTGTTCTGCGAGGTCGGCTTTCAGTACAAGGTCGTTGTACCATTGTGAGTAGCTTTCGCTACGTTTTGTGAGTTCTTTAAGCTCTGCCATATATTAAAATTTTAATTTCTTTTGTTGTGCTTTGCAGTTTTGTAAATCTTGGCAAAAATATGAACAACAGGGTGAGTTATATGAATGTTTGTTATAAAATTTACCACAGTTCTATTCTGTTTTCGCTATTTCCCGCAAAATTACAAAAATATATTCATATCAGGCCTTTAAGTTCGGGCATTTTGCATCTTTAGTGTCGGTTTTTTTTCGACCGACCTAATCAAAATAGCATTTCTTGTTGTGTAAACTTGGATAAATTCTTACATTTGCATAATCATAAACGGACATAATGTTAAATTTACTAAAACAATTTACTATGAAGTCTAATTTTGTAAAAGCTATTTGTGTAGTCCTTTGCTCAGTTTTCTTGTTTTCGAGCTGTGCAACTTGGAATAATACAGCGAGAGGTACAGCTATCGGTACAGCAGCCGGTGCAGTGCTTGGTCTGGTCGTTGGTGAGTTGGCTGGAAACAGAACTGTAGGTACAGCAGTCGGTGCTGCAGTCGGCGCCGGTACTGGTGCTATCATAGGTCAGAGAATGGACAGGGCTGCCGAGGCTGCAGCACAGGTGGAAAACGCAACAGTTCAGACTGTTACAGATGCGAATAATTTGACAGCCGTGAAGGTTACTTTTGACTCGGGTGTGCTATTTGCTACAAACAAGTACGACCTTAACTCTGTGGCTAAGGCGAATCTTGCTGAATTTGCAAGAGTTTTGCAGGAGTACAGCGATGCCGATGTCGCTATTTTTGGTCATACAGACTCTACCGGTAGCGATGCTATAAACGACCCCCTTTCGGTGAACCGTGCCAATGCTGTAGCCGACTACCTTATGTCGCTCGGTGTTTCGGCAAGCCAGATAAAGAGCGTTGAGGGATTCGGTTCAAGAGAGCCTGTTGCCGACAACTCGACAGTTGCAGGCCGCAAGGCAAACCGTCGCGTAGAAATATATATGTATGCGAGCGAGGAGATGATTAACGCAGCTCAGAACGGTAATCTTAAGTAAGGAATTATAATACACAAAA
>JAEIGA010009385.1_pt1 | contig 14803 bp, 8 predicted proteins | sample 9270691 | NCBI WGS metagenome assembly JAEIGA01 (sample SAMN17057246, study PRJNA624740) | gut metagenome | biome: biome; isolation source: fecal sample | host: Bos grunniens | place: China: Xizang | collected 2019
ATATACACTGGAATGATGTTGATAGGAGCCAGGCGCATCACATTGCGTCCACCGGCCAGTTTCTCGTTTGTCCAGAAGTCATACCAATCAGCACCTGCTGGCAAATAGACATTGACAGGAGCGGCAGCCTTCTCCACTTCGGGATAGATGGCATGTCCGTGTTTCTGTTCATCTTGGAAGGTGTAGAGCGGATCGGTCACGGGCTTCACCAGGATTGATCGGCCGAAGAGGTACTCGTCCGTAAGTCTTGTCGCACGTTTGTCGTAAGAGAAGTCGAAGAAGAGCGGACGCATCATTGAGCCGCTGCGCTGAACCACTTCGCCCATCGTGCTGTAAATATACGGCAGGAGGCGATAGCGGAGCTCTACATATTGCTTCTGCACATCAAAAGGCCATTCGCCGGGCTTGCCGTAGTGGTAGAACTCGTTGAGCATAGGGCCTGAGCGGTGGTTGCGCATCAGAGGCATGAAGCATCCCCATTGCATCCAGCGCACTTGCAGCTCCTGGGCAAAGGGGTCGTGAGTGTCGTTGTTGATGTCCCATCCGAAGAAACCGCCGATATCAGTATTCCAGAAGGGGATACCGCAAGTTACATAGTTCAATCCTGAAGGGATCTGGTTCTTCATGACCTGCCAGTTGCTGGTGATGTCGCCGCTCCAGCTGAAAGTGCCGAAACGCTGGATGCCAAACGAACTGCTTCGTGTCATCTGGAAGGAGCGCTTGGTGTTCTTCTTCTGCTTGCGCAAGTTCTCATATACACCCTTGTTGCTCATCAAAGGGAAGGCATTCTTCAAGCTTCTCCACGAGCCGTCGTGTGTCATGTATTCATCGTCGCCAGGCTTCTCGAAGTGGTCTGGTTCGGTAGAGTCGCTCCACCATGCATCGATGTCCATGTCGTACAGGTTCTTCAGATACTTCCAATAGATGTCGCGAGCCTCAGGGTTGAAGGGGTCATACGGTCTCACGCCACGATTCTGCGGCCATGTCTCAAAGGGATACAGTCCGCCAATCTTCTCCAATTCAGCGAATTGGTCTGTCCACGGGCCGAAGCTTGCCCAAATGGAAATCATCAGGTGCGCATTCTTGCTATGCACATAATCCACCATCTCTTGAGGGCTCTTGATGCGAGGCTCCAGGCCTTTTCTCACATACTCGCGCGCCAAGGGCTTGAGGTCATCGGGCAGATACTTTTCCCAAGCTTCATCGCCTACCTTATTTATATAATATGGATTCATGAACTTCATGGCATTCCAGTTGGAGTCACATCCCCAATATTGCCAATCCTGTACGATGCCGTCGAGAGGAATCTCCAATTCGCGATACTTGTCGAGCACTTCGCAAAGTTCGTCACTCGTCTTGTAGCGCTCGCGGCACTGCCAGAAGCCCATCGACCACAAGGGGAACATGGTTGCCTGTCCTGAGAGCTGGCGCACAGAGGCCATCACGGCATCCTGCGAGCCGCCGCCGTAAATGAAGTAATAATCGACGCCCTGAGCCACTTCCGAAGAGAAGCGTGTCAAGCTTTTGCTATCTTCAAAGACTGAACGTCCGGCATTGTCCCAGTAGAATCCGTAGCCTTTCTCTGACGCGAAATAGGGGATGGTGATATTTCCGTTGGTGTTCCACATCTTGATTCTTTCGCCTCGCTGGTTAAGATTTTTGCTTCCGCGCTGGCCGAATCCGAAGATGGCTTCGTCCTGCTCCAGGCGGAAATTCTGCGCAATCTCATACTTTCCCTTGTCAACTCCCTCTGCTATCAGTTTCACCTCGCCAGCCGCAATTTCTTGAAGCAGCGCATTCTGCCCTTTTGCAAAGCGCACGGCACCTGTCTGCTTGTCGATGGCAACATCCATCTGGTCGGTGCTTATTACCACCGTCTGGCCTGCATCGCTGGTCGTAAACTTGGTTTTCTCTGGCTCCATCACTACTGAGTAGCTCTTCTTTGCTGGCATCTGCTCCAAGCCATCGGCATATTTTGTCACGCGGATGATGGAAGGTGAATATACGCTTATTTCTGTAGTGGGCACTCCTGGTTGAGCCACATCTACTTTCACTCCGTGCTCCGTCTTCGTCACGGTTTGTGCCGAGGCCGTCATGGCCGCTGTCAGAAATAAGAAGGTAAAAGTCTGTTTGTTCATGTTTTTTATATATATGAGAATATGTTTTGATATGCAAAAGTGTTAAAGCGGAGACTGCAGATGTCGATTCCGGATGAAACAAATGATTCGAAATCAACATCTGCAGCCTCTTGAACTTATTGTTTTGGAGTCATCTTCCACCAGTCGAGGTCGAAGAGCTGCTCGTCGCCTCCGCGGAAGAGGATATAGACATCGTGCTTTCCAGTGATGGGTCGGCGACTTCTGATGTTTACTGTCTGAACAGATTCTTTTCCGTCCACTTCAATCTTGGCAAACGGGCTGTCGCTCATGGCGTTGACATAGAACTCTACTGTGCCGGGATTCTGGAAGTTGAGCGTCTGGATGGTGAGCGATGCAGGGCCGCTGGTGCCGAAATCCACTTCGCGTATTTTAATCCAGTCGCCATTGTCAATCTTTCTCACATAATGCTCCTTGCCAGCCAGTCGGTCGGTCTTGACACCCCAGCTGTCGGCCATCGTCTCTGCTTCCACACGCTGGTAGGGGCTGAGTGTGCCGATTGGAGCAGGTCCTCTCTTGGTGAAAGGAATGAATGGAATGGTTCCGTCGTCGTTGTAGGTAAACTCCTCTACGCATGCAGCACGGTGGAATCCGCCGCCGTTAGGGAGCGTTCCGTTGTGGTAGAACATGTAGCTGTGTCCCTTGAAGGTCACCTCGCCGCCATGGATGGTGAAAGAGTTCTCAGCCTCGTCCATGATGCGTCCGCGATAGGTCCACGGGCCGTTGATGCTGGGAGCTGTGGAGTATGCCATGTGCTCGGGCACTCCGCCTGATGGGTAGGTGAGGTAGTACAGGTTACCTCGCTTGCTCACCCATGGGCCTTCTTCAAATCCCACCATGAGTTCTTCCTGGCCTTTCGCCCAGTTCATCTTCTTCACCTGCGGGCCGAAGCATTTAGGGTCGTGGAAACCAGGCACTTCCTTGAATCCATCCTTGAACGAAATCATGTCATCGTTCAGCTCGGCATACCAGAGGCCCTTGTTTCCCCAGAAGAGGTAGGCACGTCCGTCGTCGTCAATCATCACCGTTGGGTCGATGAACGAGAATCCGCTTGCCAGAGGTCCGCCGATGGCATCTACGTAAGGTCCCTGAGGGTCGTCGGCCACTGCTACGGCCAGCACGTCCTTCTTGTTGGCGTCGTTGAGACAGACATACCAGTACCATTTCCCGTTTCTCTCCACTGCCTGAGCAGCCCAGGCGCGGTCGCCATGATAGGCCCACTTGAAGGTTTCTGTCGAGATGGGCGTGCCGAGGTAGGTCCAGTTCACCATGTCCTCGGTAGAGAATACCTGCCAGTCATTCATCTTGAAATAAGTGGCATCGTCCTCGTCATGTCCAGTAAACATGTAGAGCTTGTTGCCATGCACATACGGAGCAGGGTCGGGCGTGTAGGATGTACTGATGATGGGGTTCTGTGCAAAGCACATTGCCGAAGCCAATGCTGCAGCAGAAGCTAAAAGTGTCTTTCTCATTTTATGCTTGGTTTTAGGTAAAGGTTTTTATCGTTTAGGGTTTGTTTGCAAATATAGTGAAAAAAAATGTTATGAACAGAAGGAAAGATAAGGAATTTTCACGTGAATATATTTTTTAAGTTCTGCATAAAGATTTTCCGTATTCTGTTTGGAAGTGTCGAGAAAAAATTGTTACTTTGCAAAGTTTTCCCCTTCCGAAAACAGGGGACAGAAAAACGAATAGAAATCCGAATTGGTAAAGCAGAAAAAACAAGAAGAATCAGGAAAAGTAAAAAAAGTTGAAGAAGATTGAGTACTATCTGATAGAAAAGACGAGTATCTGAACTCTTATTCCACTGTATTGCTAAATTGGGGCTGGATGCCCGCTGACCGTTCGCTCATGCGGACAGGTTGCTTGTGCTCGCTACTTAGGTTTGTGGGTCAGGCTTTGTCGCCCCGAAAACGAATTGTTAAACCACTTAAAAACACTTGAAAATATGAGTTGAATAAACCCTTAAATATAATTGTGCTATGCGTTTGATTTCTAGAATGAAAAGGCAGACTTCTAGAACTATCTGGAAGTTTTTGGAGCAGCTCGGCAACCACCCTGAAGTGTGTTCGCGAAGGCTGTGTGGAGTGAAGGCGCTGCTACCTCTCGAGGTAGTGTTCTATGCCTCGGGCAATGAGGTGGTGCTGGTAGGCATCGATGCCTCCTCGGCAGTGAGGAGTGAACTGGCAGACGAGGAGCGGTTCTGCGACGAAACACCGCTCTACTTTTCGGAAAGCACCCATCGTGCCAGCCCCGTCTGGAAACTGACGAAGGTGCTCGAGGTCTGGAAAGACTTCGCCAAAGAGTTCTTTGAAAAACGACACCCCGTGCGCTGCCACTGCGTGCTGCTCAGCCACCACCAGTTTATCAATGCCGACGACATGGAAGACATCTGGGAAAGCATGGGCGTGCAGGTGATGCACAGTCTGCGGCAGATGGCATCAGTGGAGTGGATGTCGCTGGAGGAAAACCTGGGGGTGTGCAGCGAGGGAGCCATGAGCATCTTCGACGAGCGGCTGATTGACTGCATGGGCGGCTTCTTCCAGATGGAAGCCATGGCTAACGGAGGACGTCTCTATTGCGATGACGACGTGGAGATGAAGTTGAACGGACTGACAGAGGTGGAAGAGGAGAAGGAGACGAAACGGGAGGAACCTGGCACATCCGGCAGTTCTGCCGAAGAGGAAAAATCGTCCGCAGAATCCTTTGTGCCGCTCAGCGAGAGGGTCAGCGACGACCCCTTCGACATTGCGCTGAAAAAGTTTTGCGAAGAAACGGAGGGCAAGAGTGACGAAGACGAGGAAGACGAGGACGAGTTTTCAGCTCCCGACATTCCCGCCAAGCTGCGGGTGCAGGTGCTTCCTCCGCTGAAGAACGCCGATGACGTGATGGGCGAGCTGCTCGGATGCGAAGGGATTAGGCAGCAGATGGAACGCCTCACGGCACTGACACGCTACAACGCGCGGCTGCGAGAGCTTTCGTCCACCGCTCCGCAGCATCAGGTCTCCCTCCACGCCATCTTTCAGGGTTCGCCGGGCACAGGCAAGACCACAGTGTGCCAGATCTACGCCTCGCTCCTCAAGCGTGCAGGAGCATTGAGCCGCGGACACGTGGTGGTGGCGGGGCGCCACACGTTTGTGGGCGACAAGTGGGGCGACGAGGAACGCACCGTTTCGCAGGCACTTGAGGCTGCCAGGGGCGGAGTGCTCATGATTGACGAGGCCTACCTCCTCGTTTCCGCCCACGAATCCGACCCGGGGCGACTCATCTTGCCGCTCATGATGCCGATGCTGGCCGACGAGAAACACCGTGACATCGCTGTCGTGCTCTGCGGCTACAAGGCGCCCATGCAGCAGCTGCTCGACCTGAACGAGGGACTGCGTTCACGCTTCACCAATGTGTTCGACTTTCCCGACTTCGATGTCGCCCAGCTCCTTGAGATAGGCCGCCGCCGTCTGGCAAAATACGGCTACCGTCTCACGCGCCAGGCTCGCCAATGTCTGCAAGACAAGGTGGCCGAGGCTTTTCGCAGCCGCGACTCGAAAACATGGGGCAATGCCCGGGTGATGGCCAACCTGCTCGACGAGGTGTATGTCAACCACGCCCTGCGCTGCACCCAGCACGACTTGCGCGAGAGCAAGGACCTCTTCACCATCACCGTTGCCGATGTGCGCCAAGTGCATCTGCCGACACCCAAGAAGGAACGCCGCATTGGCTTCTGAACGGATGCGTGTCCGTCTTTCACGGTCGAGTATTGGAATTGGCGTCAGTTCGATATAAAGATTCTGCCTTGCAGAGGCACTGGAAAAAACATATTTTGTTATATCGGACTCGCCTTTCCAGACGTCCGCGGCACTTGTCTGACACTGACACTTCAGCATGGAGGCTCAGGGCATTTTCGCCTTGTGCCTTTTTGCTTCTTGAGGAGGACTGGGCAAGTGGCTGCAAACGCACACCGTGCAGGCCAGGTTTCAGACACCGTGTGCACAATAACACGAACACCCTGTGCCTATTATTTCCGACACGGGCGGCATGGATGAGTATCAGCGCCTTAGGATTTTGGGAGATTGCGGTTATAAAAATGAAAGCGAGGGAGCATCGTCACTGATGCTCCCTCGCTTTATGCTGTGAATGGATGTGTGAATTTACTTGTCCTTTGCGCGGATTTCCACACGGCGAATCTTGCCGCTGATGGTCTTGGGCAGTTCATCGACAAACTCGATGACACGGGGATACTTGTAGGGTGCGGTGACTTTCTTCACGTGGTCCTGCAGCTCAGCAATCAGTTCAGGGCCTTCTTTCCCTTTGTAGTCCTTGGCAAGGATAATGGTTGCCTTGACCACCTGTCCGCGAATCTCGTCGGGCACTCCTGTGATGGCGCATTCCACTACGGCGGGGTGGGTCATCAGCGCGCTTTCCACTTCGAAGGGACCGATGCGGTAGCCTGAGCTCTTGATGACGTCGTCGGCGCGGCCTACGAACCAGTAGTAGCCGTCTTCGTCGCGCCATGCAACGTCGCCCGTATAGTAGATGTCGTCATGCCATGCGTCTTCGGTGCGTTCGGCATCGCGGTAGTATTCCTTGAAGAGGCCGAGCGGCTTGCCGTTGTGGGTGCGCACCACGATTTGTCCCTGCTCGCCGTCTTCAGCCGAGCGTCCGTCGGGCGTGAGCAGGTCGATTTCGTATTGTGGATTGGGCACGCCCATGCTGCCTGGCTTTGGCTCCATCCATGGGAATGTGCCTAAGGTCATGGTCGTTTCAGTCTGTCCGAATCCTTCCATCAGGCGGATGCCGGTGATTTTCAGGAACGTCTCGTAAACGGAGAAGTTCAGTGCCTCGCCTGCTGTGGTGCAGTATTCGAGCGACGAGAGGTCGTACTTGCTGATGTCTTCCTTGATGAGGAATCGGAAGATGGTTGGGGGTGCGCAGAGTGAGGTGATTTTGCAGTCCTGAATCTTCTGCAGGATGTCGGCTGGCGTGAACTTCTCGTGGTCATAGACAAAGATGTTGGCGCCTGCAATCATCTGCCCGTAGAGCTTTCCCCATGCGGCCTTTCCCCAGCCGGTGTCGGCAATGGTCAGGTGCAGGCTGTTCTCGTGCAGGTTGTGCCAGAATGAGCCGGTCGTGATGTGTCCCAGCGGGTAGGTGTAGTCGTGCGCCACCATCTTGGGCTCGCCGGTGGTTCCGCTGGTGAAGTACATCAGCATGATGTCGTCGTTGGCGTTGGGATGCTCTGGCTTGGCGAAAGGTGCAGCCTGAGTGATTCCTGTCTGGAAGTCCTTGTAGCCTTCGGGCATGCCCGGGCCGATGCTGACAACGTGCTGCAGGGTGGGGCAGTCGGGCATGGCTGCGGTGACGTGATCGGTGATGACGCTCTCGCCTGCACAGACAATCATTTTGATGTCGGCCGCATTGCAGCGGTAAATGATGTCTTTCTTGGTGAGCAGGTGAGTGGCGGGAATGGCCACTGCGCCCAGCTTGTGCAAGGCGATGATGCTGAACCAGAACTCGATTCTTCGCTTCAGAATCAGCATCACCATGTCGCCCTTCCCGATTCCAAGGCTCTGGAAATAGGATGCGGTGGCGTCGGTCTTCTCCTTCAGCTCAGCATAGGTGTACTGATGCTCCATCCCCTGGTCGTTGGTCCAGAGGATGGCTTTCTTCTCAGGCTGCTCGGCAGCCCAGGCGTCCACCACGTCATAGCCGAAATTAAAGTTTTCGGGAATCTCAACCTTGAAATTCCCGATAAATTCCTCCTGAGAGGCGTATTTTGTCTGTTTTACGAATCTTTCTAACATAAAAAAGACGTTTCCCTTTTTTACATTTTCTTACATGATGATTGCGAGGAACTTCACGGTCTTGCCATCCAGAGCCTGCATGCCGTGTGGCTTGGTGGAGTCGAAGTAGAGGCTGTCGCCTTCTTCCAGAATAATCTCCTTGCCATCGACGTTGAGCAGCAGACGACCTTCAATTACCATGTTGAACTCCTGTCCTTTGTGCGAGTTGAGCGACAAAGGAGTGCCTTCTGGCTTGGGCTCAACAGTTACGATGAACGGGTCGGCTATGCGGCGGCGGAATCCGAATGCCAGCGACTCATACTTGTAGGCCTCAGAGCGTTCTACCGACATGCCCGAGCCCTTGCGGGTGAGGAAGTATGAATTTAACTTCGGCTCTTCGTCGAACATCAGCACGTCCAGAGGGACATTATACTTGCGGGCAATCTGCTGCAAGGCACTTACTGAAATGTCCTTATTGCCACTCTCCATGTCCAGATACGCCTCCAGCGACATCTGGCAACTTTCAGCCACTTCTTCAGGAGTGAGTTCGAGCACGTCGCGCAAGCCACGCAGACGTTCTGCTATCTGTTTAATTTGTTCGTCCATATTTTTATATGATTGTATGATGGTGCAAAAATAAGCATTTTTGTTCTAATACAAAAAAAAATATCTAATTTGTTGGATAGACCCCATCATTTTTTTCCCTTTTGTGGCCTCCTGGCAACACCCCCTTGTCCCTTGGCGCGTCTTCACCGTGTGAGTGGGGGAGGATGCAGGTTGCCGCGTGTGTCCTTAGAGGCTGTCGGCAAAGAGTTCGGCCAGTAGTTTCTGATAGCGGTTTTCGAGCTTGAGATAGGACAGCCCCTGGCGTATGAGAGCTTCTAGCTCTACAAAATATTCGTGCCAGGTGAACTGTCCGCCATCGAGCGCCTGTCCGAGCAGGTGGAACGACTGCCGCATGAGGTCGAGGTCGTAGGCCGCCATGGCCTGCTTCAGGCTCTGCGCCTCATTGTATCGGGCTTGCAGCAAGGCTTCTGCGCTCAGCGTCACGTTCTCTTTCTGCAGCTCTGCGCTCAGAGCGCGTGCGCTGGCAGCCTTGACTTTGTTGCGGTTTTCGAAAAGTGGGATGGAGCCGCCGATGATGAAGCCGTTGAACTCCTCGGCAGGAGCGGTGTTCCGCCGGTAGCCCACTTGCAGCTTGGGCAGTCCAGCCTGCCTGCTCACTGATACCCTCTTGCGCGATGCCTTGCTTTCGGCTTCAGCCTGCTGCACGTCGCGGTTCTTGGGCAGCAGTTCGTCACACAGGGTGGGGTAGTCGGGCAGTGCGGCGGCAGCGGGATAGGTGTCTTCTACCATGCCCTCGATGCTGAGGTTGGCGTTCATGGCAAGAAGGCTCTGCAGGGCAGTCCGATGAGCCGACACGTTGTCGGCCAGCTCAGTGTGCAGCGCCATGAGTCCCAGCCTGGCACGGTTCACCTCGAGGGCAGTCGCGTCGCCCGACTCGAGGCGGGTTTTGCAGAGCTGCGCCAGGCTGTCGGCATGGGCTTGCAGCTGCGTCAGCAGGTTGGCCTCGCGGTTCAGCCCGATGAGGTCGAGGCAGAGGAGCTTGGCCTGTAGCAGCACTTCGCGCCGCTGCACCATGTAGCTGCGCTGTCTCGCGTCAGCCTCCAGTGCTCCAGCCTTGCTGCGGGCAGAGTAGGCGGTGGGGAAGTCAAAGCCCTGCACCACCGTCAGTTCGCTTTGCTGCTGTCCGCTGCGCTGGCTGCTGAACAAGTGCGCATAGTTCACTTCGGGGTTGGACAGATTGTTTTCAGCCTTGGTTTCCAGCACCTCGGCCTTCATCGTCTCGCGAGCCGCCTTCAGCTGCAGATTGTTCTGCTCAATCTGTTCCAGCACGTGGAATATCGGGTCCTTCACCTGTGCTGGCAGAGTTGATGCAACACTCCATAATATAATAGCCAATATATTCTTATTCATAGTCTTATGTGTGTTTGTTTGTTGTGTTGTGGCTATTGGGTTCCTTTTGATTCCGATTTCCGTTTGTTGACCATTACAAAGACAATCGGGATAATAAATCCGTTCAGTGCGGTAGATGTGAGCAGTCCGCCCAGAATGACCTTTGCCATGGGGCTCTGTATCTCGTTGCCAGGGAGGTCGCTCCCGATAGCCAGAGGAATCATGGCAAGCGCCGACGAGAGGGCAGTCATGAGGATAGGGTTGAGCCTGTCAATCGAACCCTCTATCACGCTGTCGCGGAGCGTCATGCCCTGCTGCATCAGACGCTTGTAGCCCGAGATGAGCAGCATGCCGTTGCGTGTGGCGATGCCGAAGAGGGAGATGAAGCCGATGATGGCGGGGATGCTCAGTTCGCCCGACGTGAGCCGCAGGGCAAACACGCCTCCGATGAGCGCCAGCGGCAGGTTGAGCAGGATGATGGCACTCTCATGCACGTTGCGGAACTCCATGTAGATGAGCAGGAAGATGATGGCGATGCTGATGAGCGAGGCGAGCAGCAGGGTGTTGGATGCAGCCTGCTCACTTTCAAACTGTCCGCCATATTCGATGTGGCAGCCTTCGGGAAGGGTGATTTGCGCTGCCACCTGTTCCTGTATGTCGTTGACCACGCTGCGCAGGTCGCGTCCGCTGGTGTTGGCCGAGATGACCACCTTGCGCTTCACGTTCTCGCGGCTGATGCTGTTAGGCCCCATGACCGATTTCACGTCGGCCACATGGCTCAGCGGCACAGGGCCCTCGGGCGTGTCAATCATCAGCTCCCTCACGTCGTCCATCCTGCTTCTCCGCTCGCCTTTGGCACGTACAGTCAGGTCGAAGCTCTTCCCGTCTTCATACACTTGCGACACGACTTCGCCTCCCATGTTCACGCTGACAAACTCGGCAAACTCGGGCATCGTGATGCCGTAGCGTGCCAGCATCTCGCGCCGAGGCACAATTTTCAGTTCGGGTCGTTCAATCTGCTGTTCCACGTTCAGGTCGGCAATGCCTTCCACGTGGGCAATGGCTGCCTTGATTTCGTTGCCCAGCGCAAACATGCGGTTCAGGTCGTTGCCGAAAAGCTTGATGGCGATGCCTGCCCTCGTTCCGCTCAGCATGGCGTCTATTCGGTGGCTGATGGGCTGCCCGATTTCGATATTGACACCGGTCAGCGTGGAGAGCTTCTGCCGCACTTCGTCCATGACCTCCTGGCGTGAGCGGTCAGTCAGCGTGAAGGGCACCTCAATCTCCGATGTGTTCACGCCAAGCGCATGCTCGTCCAGCTCGGCACGTCCGGTCTTGCGTGCCACGGTCTCCACCTCGGGCACGGTGAGCAGCAGTTCTTCGGCACGTCGGCCTATGCGGTCGCTCTCTTCCAGCGAGATGCCGGGCAGCGAACTGATGTTGATGGTGAACGAGCCCTCGTTGAAGGAGGGCAGGAAGCTGTGTCCCAGCGTGAAGAAGAGTGCCAGCGCGCAGGCCAGCAGTGCGGTGACGCCTGCCAGCACCCCTTTCGAGTGTCCGAGCGTCCATGCAAGTGCTGTGCGGTAGTATTGCTTGAGCAGGCGTGCCAGCCGTGCTTCGCGCATCGCCTCGCCGCTCTCATGCTTGCGCCCCAGCAGATAGCTGCAGAGCACGGGCGTAAGCGTCAGGGCCACGACGGTAGAGGCGAACAGGGCCACGATGAAGGCGATGCCCAGCGGGATGAGCATGCGTCCTTCCATGCCCGAGAGGAAGAAGAGCGGCAGGAAGCTGACAACGATGATGAGCGTTGAGTTGAGGATAGGCATGCGCACTTCGCGGCTGGCTTCATACACCACCTTGATTGTTGTGCTGCGCTCCTTTTCAGGCAGCATCCTGTTGGCTCTGAGCCGTTTCCACACATTCTCCACGTCCACGATGGCGTCGTCCACCAGCGAGCCGATGGCGATGGCCATTCCTCCCAGGCTCATGGTGTTGATGCTCAGTCCCATGTAGTGCAGCGCCAGCACGGATGTGAGCAGCGAGAGGGGCAGGGTGACGAGCGAAATGAGCGTGGCGCGCACGTTGGCCAGGAAGAGCGCGAGGATGATGACCACGAAGATGGCGCCTTCGAGCAGCGAGCTCTGCACGTTGCCGATGCTGCTTTCGATGAAGCGTGCCTGCCGGAAGATGTCTGTGTTCACCTTCACGTCGGCCGGCAGCGTGGCCTTCATCTCCTCGAGTGCCCGGTCAATGCGCTCGGTCAGCTCCATGGTGCCAGTCTGCGGCTGCTTGGTCACGGTGAGGAGCACGGCAGGCTTTCCCTCCACCGAGGCGCATCCAGTCTTGGGCTCTTGCGCCCCGATGCGCACCTCGGCAATGTCGGCCAGCGTGACAGGCATTGTGTCCATGCGCTTCACGACTGCCTGCGCCATTTCGCCGACGTGGCTGGCAGACACCATGCCGCGCACGATGTATTCGTTGCCGTGCTCGTAGATGACGCCGCCGTTGGTGTTCACGTTCATGCCCCGCGTGGCAGCCAGCACCTCGTTCAGCGTCACGCCATAGTGCCGCATGCGGGCAGGGTCAATCAGTATCTGGTATTCCTTCACGTCGCCGCCCAGCACAGCCACCTGTGCCACGCCTCCGGTAGAGAGCAGGCGAGGGCGGATGGTCCAGTCGGCCAGCGTGCGCAGGTCGAGCATCGACGTGCTGTCGGCCGTCAGGCCTATGATCATCAGTTCGCCCAGGATGGACGACTGCGGCCCGAGCGTAGGCTTGTTCACATTGTCGGGCAGCTCTTCTGCCACGAGCGAGAGTTTCTCGGAAACAATCTGGCGCGCCAGATAGATGTCTGTGCCCCAGTCAAATTCGACCCACACGATGGAGAAGCTGTTGGTGGACGACGAGCGGACACGGCGCACATAGGTGGCTCCGTTCACAGCCGTCTCGATGGGGAAGGTCACCAGCTGCTCCACCTCTTCGGCAGCCATGCCGTTGGCCTCTGTCATCACCACCACGGTGGGCGCGTTCAGGTCGGGAAATACGTCCACTTCCGTGCGGCTGGCCGTGTAGATTCCGGCAGCCATCACCAGCATGCTCGCCAGCAGGATGAGCAGGCGGTTGTGGAGCGCAAAATGTATGATTCTGTTCAGCATAGCGGGATAGGGGCTTAATGTTCATGACTATGACCCGGAATGGCCTTGCTGGCCGAAGCCAGGCGCACCTGGCAGGCTCCCTGCATCACCACCCGCTCGCCGGCGTGGACGCCGCTGAGCAGCTCCACCTCGCGGCCATTGTCGGCACCCAGCTTCACCTCGCGGCGCTCGTAGCACTCGTCGTCCAGCTGCACATACACCGCATAGGTGCCCTGCTCCTCTGCCAGCGCCGTTCTGGGCACACTCAGCACGTCGGGCATCTCTTCAGAGAGCAGCCAGATTTCGGCAAACGAGCCTGGCACAAGGTCTTCACGGCTGTCCATCTCGAATGTCACGGGCAGATAGAAACTCTCTTCGCCCGCCGCGCGTCCGTACGAGAGCAGGCGGCCGTTCAGCTCGTCCAGCCCATGCACCTGCTCGCTATAAGCCGTGCGGAAGTGGGCCGACTGCACATGCTTCAGCGCTGCATAGTGCCGTTCGGGCACATCGGCGCGAAGATAGAGGCGTCGCCCCTGGGTGATGGTCAGCAGCGGCTGGCCCACCGACACATAGTCACCCTCCTTCACCAGGCAGCTCTTCAGGCTGCCCCCTATAGGAGCCGACACGCTCATGCCGCCCTCCGACGGGCGGTCGGCCTTCAGCGCCTCATACGTCAGCCGGGCATTCTCGTATGCCTCTCTGATGCGAATCAGCTCCTTCTCAGCCACAATGCGGCTCTCGGCCAGCTTGGCAGCGCGCTCATACTCCTGCCGGGCAGCTTCGAACGCGATGCGGGCACGTTCGGCAGGATTTCCGTCAGCCATGTTTGCCGACGAGATAGACAGCAGCGCCTCGCCTCTGCCAAGCTGGACGCCTGTGCTCAGCTGGCGGCTGAACCTGACCACGCCTGCCACATGAGCCACCACGGTCTGCTCCTCGCCCTGGGCAGGCAGAATCTCGCCGCTGACGGCTATAGACTGGCGGAAACTCTTCGGGCGAATCTCCTCAGCCACAATGCCGGCGGCCTGAGCCTGCTCGGCTGCAATCACAATCTCACCTGCATGCTCCTCGTGTGCAGCAGCGTGTTCGTCATGCCGATGGCCGCCGCAGGCAGCCAACAGCAGCATGGCAGTGCCACAGGCACATGCCTTCAAAAAATTATTTCTCATGGGTAAAAAAATCTGATGATTGTCTAATCTTCAATAAATAAAGACACTTCTGCAACCCATCGGCCCACACAGCCCTTCTGTTGCAGCAAAAAAAAGAAGAATCAGCAATCAGCGGGCGGAGCGCGCAAAGCCATGCTGCCCCTTGCTGTGGCCGAGGGCAGCCGCTCCTCAAGGCTGAACCAGGGTGCAGAAACCGCCTGCACCGATGGCAAAACATCTATGATTGAGTTCCAGAAATCCTGTCCCGGCGCAACATCCACCGTCAGCACGCACAGGGGCGGCTGCTTACACACAAACTTCGTGATGCACTCGTCATGGCATCCGCTGTCTTCGGGCTCGCCATCCTCCGTCCCAGACTCATGCTGGCACGCATGATGCTCATTCTCCTCAGCGTCGCAGATGCTCACGCAGAACTCCTCCCAGTGATGATGGTGCGGCACCACGGCAGCCGACAGCATGACCATGCTGACCAGCAGAAAAAAGTATGTGGCAAAAGTGCTGCAACGTTTCATCATTCTCGAGTTTGGTGCAAAGTTACAGAAAATCTCTGTCTGTCAAATGAATTCCGCAAGTTTTTCGATGAAATGAACAAGAAAAATCCATGTTGTCAG
>JAEIGA010009386.1_pt1 | contig 14803 bp, 10 predicted proteins | sample 9270691 | NCBI WGS metagenome assembly JAEIGA01 (sample SAMN17057246, study PRJNA624740) | gut metagenome | biome: biome; isolation source: fecal sample | host: Bos grunniens | place: China: Xizang | collected 2019
TAATCCAAATGCCGTTTTGACACAACATAATTCTCAAGGGTATCTGCGTCTATGCTTATGCGGCTTGTTTCTCATGCTGCTTCTGCCTCTTTCCGCCAAGAAGATAGACGATGGAATCGAGTTTTTCGTACAAGTACATACAGACAAGGAGCATGTGAAGTTGGGAGATAGTTGCACCGTAACCTATTTGCTCTATTCCTCTGTGCCTTTTCAACAGATTTCATGCGACACTGAATTTCGCATAAAGCATGCTCAAATACGTCAAGTGCGTTTTCGACCTGAAAACACAGTGCAACGTGTGATGATGAACGGCCGACGCTATTATCGTATGTTCTGGTCGCAACATGTGGTGTGCCCACAAAAGGATGGCCGACTTCAGTTGCCGGTTCGTAAGTTTAAGGCGCGGTATCATCTCTACCAAACATATACAGATGGCAATGGGTATTATTTTGGAACGCCCCAAAAGAAAGAGATAAAAAAGAAAGCTCGCAACACTGCCACCTCTGTAACAATCGCTCCCGCACCCCGTCGCACTACACTGCAAATGCTTGAAAGCGGAAGCGGTGTGCTTTGAGACAAGTTCGGGCTGAGACGGCAAATATGTATTCCTTATATATAAATACACAACAACATCAACATAAATTATGACTCCCGACTTCCTTCAACTATGTCAACTACGCAAAAGTGTACGCGCCTTTCTTCCCGACCCAATTAGCGATGAAGATTGGCAATACATCATGCAGTGCGTTAATCTGGCCCCTTCGGCTGTAAACCTTCAGCCATGGCATTTCTACATAGTGCAAGATGCACATCAGCTCTCGCAATTGCAAGCATGTTATCCGCGTGAATGGTTTACCACAGCTCCAGCATGCATCATTGCCTGTAAGGATTGTGAAACTCAATGGGTGCGTCGTGAAGACGGAAAAGCACATGGCGATATCGATGTGGCTATTGCGGTTGAGCACCTTTGTTTGGCTGCAGCCGAACGAGGACTCGGCACTTGTTGGGTGTGCAATTTCAGTGTTTCAAAATTGGCTGAAACGTTCCCACTTCCCTTGCATCACCAGCCGGTGGCACTCATTCCTATCGGACATCCGGTATCAGATGATGTAAATTCCACCAAAAAGCGTAAATCCTTGGATGAAATCATCACTTTCTTGTGAAAGAACATCGTTTGCGTGCTTGAAAAATGTTAAATTGCTGTTACTAATACTTACGTAAGGCCATGTGCCTTAGTTGCAGTGTTAAAAGATATTGTTAAAAGACGATTTTTTTATTTCAGGAAGGCTTGAATGAAAAAAGCCACACTAATTTTGCAAGCATGAAAACAAATCTCAAAACATATATCAGCATGAATAAGAAAACCATCGGCCTCATGGCCTTGGCCTTTTGCCTCGGACTGACACCGGCCATTTCAACCATTGTTTCGAATAACGAAGCCGAAAATACTGCAAGTACAGAACAAACGAGCAACCGCACTCCCGGTGGCCCTGTGGACCTTAGTTATGCAGCTGAACGCGCTGTCAATTCAGTGGTTTACATCAAAGTTACCACGCACAGCCGTGTGCAACAAGCTCCGTCCGGATACCGCGATCCTTTCGAAGACTTCTTCAATGAATTCTTTGGTCGTGGCGGTGGCGGTTCCCAACGACGTTACGAAAGCCCCGAACGTAAAGGAGCCGGAAGTGGAGTTATTATCTCTGCTGATGGATACATCGTTACCAACAACCATGTGGTGGAAGGCGCTGACGAATTGCAAGTGAAACTTAATGACAACCGTGAATTCAAAGCACGCATTATCGGCACAGACAAGAACACTGACCTTGCTCTCATCAAGGTTGAGGCCGAAGATCTCCCAGCAATCACAATCGGCGATAGCAATGATCTGAAACTCGGAGAGTGGGTGCTTGCTATCGGAAACCCTTTCAGCTTGACATCTACCGTAACTGCCGGTATTATCTCGGCAAAGGCACGCACTCTCGGTGCAGGTGCCAATAGCATTGAGAGCTTTATCCAAACCGATGCGGCCATCAACCCCGGCAACTCAGGAGGAGCACTTGTTAATACTCGCGGCGAACTCATTGGTATCAATGCCATGATTTATTCGCAAACCGGTTCGTATAGCGGCTATGGCTTTGCCATTCCCACCACTATCATGCGCAAAGTGGTGGACGACCTTAAGGAATTCGGAACAGTGCAGCGTGCCATGCTGGGTGTGATAGGAAAGGATGTAAGTGTCTATCTGGACGAACAGCATGAGAAAGGAAACAATGTGGATCTTGGAACGCTTACCGGTGTCTATGTTAACGATGTCAGCCAAGACGGAGCAGCAGCTAAAGGTGGCCTGCAAAAAGGTGATGTTATCATAGCCATTGATGGCAATACCATTGAAAAATTTGGACAACTGCAAGAGCTTATGGCCGGACACAGACCCGGAGATAAGGTGGAGGTTACATATTTGCGAAACAAGAAGAAACACACTACTCGCCTCACACTGCGCAACGTGCAAGGCACAGAAGGAGTTGTTGAAAGCATCGGTGGCGACAAGATGGGGGCTGCCCTGCGTCCACTCAGCGACACTGAGAAACAACAATTGGCTTTGCGCCATGGATTGATGGTAACTGCCGTCAAGAATGGCAAAATGAGTGAAGCCGGTATCACAAAAGGAATTATCATCATGCAAGTCAATGACCGCGAGATGCACACTGTGGCTGATTTTGATGAAGCTGTACGTGCAGCCAACATGAGCACAGACCGTGTGCTTTGGATACGTGCAAAGACGCAGAGTGGTATCAATCGCAGCTATACAGTGGAATTGTCTGATAACGCAAATCTTAAAAACAAAAAGTAAGGGTAGATTTGATTACTCCCATAGAAATATTGTGGGAGCTATTTTCTCAAAAAACATTGAAGAGGAGGACAGCACCATCAAAAGGTGGGCTTGTCCTCCTCTTTCTATGCAAATGTTTTGCGCCGAAAACTGGGCAGTTGCCGGAAAAGCTAAAAGAACATTGAGTTCCGGAATGCGTATTATATCATGCATCATTAAATTACTGATGCGTGTCGGAGTAACTCATAAAGTATAAACAGGTATATTGGGTGGCACAATCAAAAAACAGCATGCGAATGCGTGAAAATCTGCAGTACTTGTAGAATTTTTTGCAAGCACTGCAGAAATTTTTACAAGGCGTGCGCAAAATCAATGGATGCTTATTGGGGTTCTTATATTTGCCCAATAAGCTTCCGAAGCCAATTTACTATATCCGAAAAGCACGATATATAACGTGCTAATTCGCGCATGCTCACCATTATACTAACCATCATTTTGAATAATCTCTGTGATGTGCAGAAATAAGGAATTGTTTTGCTGAAAACTCACCGTAGTTTTACCTGTGTTGCTCTTGAGAAGTTCATGCTTTTTCATATCGGAACCTTTAGCCTTAGCATAAATGAATTACAACCATTTTTGCTTTTTCTCTGCCTTGTATGGTTTCTTATTCAAAAGATTAAGAAGTTTGTATGATAAAAAACGTTCAGCATCGCGGCTGTTTGGATGAAAATTGTTAAGTTTGCAAAGTTGCATAAGTATGCACGCCAACATTCTGCTTTAAGCGCAAAAAGACGTGTTATGAGATGCTACATTTAGTAAAATAACGGTACAGAAAAAGCAGTGCATCATGCACAGCATTTTTAGGTATCTCAGAATAACAAAAGATAAATGATTTATTATGAACAACTATAATAACGTAAGTTTCAATGCCGGTGCCATTAAGGTAATCTTGTGGGGAATTGTCCTCATTGCAGTTTTCATTGTCTGTATGGCTTTTATCCTTCCTTGGTATAATGTTTGGTCGCAAGAAATGGAGGGTAAAGCAGAATTTGCAAAGGCTGAACAGAACCGCAAGATTAAGATTGAGGAAGCCCGTGCCAATCTTGAGGCTGAAAAGTTGAATGCTCAAGCTGAAATTGAGCGTGCCAAAGGAGCAGCAGAGGCTATACGAATTGAAAACGGAAGTATAACCCCCACTTACATACAATATCTTTGGGTGCGTCAACAATCGGATTTGAGTAACAAGACCGTAATTTATGTACCCACTGAGACCAATCTCCCCCTTCTCGAAGCTACGAGAATGAAACAAGTGGAGGGACAAAACAATCAGCCTTGAAGCAAGGTCTGAAATGCAATTTATTTATTCTAAAGAGTAATCGGATATCATCATGAAGAAGCGTATAATCACATATATTTGGCTCATACCCGTCTTGTTTGTACTGATAACTTTTATCGGTGTGGTGGGTGTAAAGAATGGTTGGATTGGCAACATGCCTCCATTGGATGATTTGCAAAATCCCATCAATCGATTTGCCTCCCAAGTGATTTCGTCAGATGGAAAAGTGCTGGGAACCTGGTCAAAGAGCGAGAACCGCATCTTTGTTGACCATGACAGCATTTCTTCTCACATGTTCGATGCATTGGTAGCTACTGAAGACGTTCGCTTCTTCGAGCATTCAGGCATTGATATGCGTGCTTTGGGTCGCGCTATTGTGAAAACCGGCATCATGCAGCAGAAAAGCGCCGGCGGTGGCAGTACCATCACACAACAGCTGGCCAAACAGTTATATTCAGAGCGAGCTTCCAACAAATTGGAACGCTTAATGCAAAAACCTATCGAGTGGATTATTGCTGTAGAATTGGAGCGTTGCTACACGAAAGATGAAATACTGACACTTTACCTTAACTATTTCGACTTTCTTCATAACGCTGTGGGTATCAAAACTGCAGCATTGGTGTATTTCAGTAAGCATCCACGTGATTTGACACTTACGGAATCGGCTTTGTTGGTGGGAATGTGTAAGAATCCCTCCTATTACAATCCGGTGCGTTATCCCGAACGTGCTTTGAATCGTCGTGCCGTGGTGCTTGACCAAATGGTTAAAGCCGGATATATCTCAGAGACAGAGTGCGAACAAGCCAAGGCACAACCTTTGGGCCTGAATTTTCATCGCGTGGACCACAAGGAAGGCTCAGCTCCCTATCTGCGTGAATATCTGCGTCGCTTCATGATGGCTGACAGACCCGACCCCAAGGATTACGGAAAGTCAGCAGCTCGTCAGCGACAGTATTATGAAGATTCGCTTAACTGGGAAACAAATCCTCTTTACGGATGGTGTAAAAAGAACTTCAAGAAAGATGGATCGCCGTACGATATATACACTGATGGCCTCAAGATATACGTTACCATAGACTCACGCATGCAGCGATATGCTGAAGAGGCAATGCTCACGCATGTTGGTCGTGATTTGCAGAAAGTCTTCTCGCGTGAGAAACGCAGTTCGGCCAACTTCCCCTACCCCTCTTCACTTTCAAGAGAAAAGGTTGAACGTTTCTTTAAGCATGCAATGCAAGAAAGTCATCGCTATAAGCAGATGAAGGAAGACGGAGCTGATGAAGCTACCATTGAAAGAGCATTCAACACACCGATACACATGACTATTTATGCTTATGGTGGCGAACGCGACACAGTGATGACACCCATGGATAGTTTGCGCTACCAAAAATCAATGTTGCGTTCCGGATTAATGAGCATTGATCCTGCTACCGGCTTTGTGAAAGCTTACGTCGGCGGACTGAACTATGAATACTTCCAACATGACATGTGTGCAGTAGGTCGCCGTCAGGTTGGTTCAACCATGAAGCCTTATGTTTATGCCATGGCTATGCAGGATGGACACTCACCTTGCGACATGCTCACCAATGCGCAACGCACTTATCATACCGTGAATGGTTCTCCCTGGACACCTCGTAACGGAAGCCATGCCCGATATGGACAACAGGTTACACTGAAGTGGGGACTTTCACAATCAAACAACTGGATTACAGCAGACTTGATGAACAATGTTGACCCCACTGGAAATCGTTTGGTGAAGTTGTTGCGCGATTTTGGAGTCGCTGACAACCAAATACGCCCTTCCATTGTGCTCTGTTTGGGTGCTTGTGAAATCACCGTAGCAGAAATGGCAAGCGGATATACGGCATTTGCCAATAAGGGCATTCGCTGCGCTCCTATTTTTGTTTCGCACATTGAAGACGCAAATGGTAACATTGTGGCTGAATTCAGACCTCGCATGAATGAGGTCATAAGTGAGGAAAGTTCCTACAAGATGATTGAAATGATGCGTGGTGTTATCGATTCCGGAACCGGCCGTCGTTTGCGTAACCGTTATGGATTCACCGGTCCCATTGCCGGCAAAACAGGTACGACAAACAACAATGCTGACGGTTGGTTTGTCGGTGTTGTTCCGCGACTCGTAACAGCATGTTGGGTAGGCGGTGAAGATCCTAACATACGCTTCTATACAACAGCCTCAGGTCAAGGTGCAGCAACAGCTTTGCCTGTCTGGGCACTTTATATGAAGCGTGTGTATGCGGACAAAGCATTAGGATATTTACCCAATGAGCCTTTCGACATTCCTGCTGATTTTCAATCGTGTGATGAGGGAATTGGTTTTACTTTGAACGAAGAGACCGATTCCATATCAGGATTAAGTGATGGTGTAGACATGTTGTTTGAGTAAGCCTCTTGCTTCAAGAACGTTTCAAATGCATTCTCATTTGTCCGGAAAGTTTCAAAAAAACTGCAAAAAGCACAATGCAGCATTAAACAATGCTCTTCCATAGTTTTAACCATAAATAAAAAAAATCAAAGATATGTTTCATAAAGCCAAGTTGCTTCTCCTGTTCACGGCCGTTGTAGGCATCAACACTTACGCCCAACGCATTCAAGTTGGCTCCTATACATTCAAAGATGGAGCCGTCTATTGTGGTGAGTTGGCAAGCGGAAAGCCTAATGGACGTGGCACAACCAAATTCCCCAACGGCGATTTCTATGAAGGAGAATACCGCAAAGGAAAACGTGAAGGCCATGGTGTTTACAATTATGCCAATGGAGAAAAATATGACGGTGGTTGGGTTTCTGATGAGATGACCGGAAAAGGCACTTATTACTACTTGAACAACAATCGTTATGAAGGTTTCTGGTTTCATGGAATGCGCCACGATGAAGGAACGATGTACTATTACAATGGAGATCGCTATGTCGGTACTTGGAAAGAGGATAAGCGTCAAGGTAAAGGCACTTACACTTTTGCACAGAATGGTGCCAGTTATACCGGTGATTGGGTAGAAGACAAGAAGCAGGGACAAGGAACTTTTGATTGGAACGATGGTTCATCTTACACCGGTGGATGGTATAACAATCAACCCCATGGACGTGGAAAATACGTGTATGGCGACGGAAATATCTATGACGGAGAATGGAAAAATGGGGAAAAAGAAGGTCGCGGCATATACACATATCGTAACGGAGACAAGTATGAAGGTGCCTACAAACAAGGAGAGCGTACAGGAGCCGGTATGTATTACTTTGCAAATGGCGACTCCTATAACGGTAATTTCTTGAAAGGGGCTCAACATGGCGAAGGCGTTTTTGTGTGGAAAGGTGTGGCACGTTACACCGGCCATTGGAAAAACGGACGTCGCGATGGCCATGGTGTATACAAATGGAAAAATGGTGATGAATACAATGGAACATGGGTTAACGACCTTATGGAGGGAGAAGGAGTGCTGAAATATGCCAATGGCGACCGATATAAGGGCGGATTTAAAGCCGGAAAGAAACATGGAAAAGCTGTTGAAATCATGGCCAATGGAACAAAGTTCGAAGGAAGTTATGAAAATGACGAGCGCCATGGTAAATTTGTGGAATACGATAAGCATGGAAATGTTGTAAAAAAAGGCAGCTACAATCATGGAAGGCTCGCAGAATAATGCATCCCCCTTTTGAAAAGAAACACACAACCTTAAAATTCTACATATATGAAGAGCGTAAAACAAAAAAAGGCCGTGAAGCCTCGCTTGAAGTTGGTAAAAAATGATCCATGGCTTGAGCCGTATAATGACGCCATTGAAGGGCGACATCAAGCAGTGGTCAATAAACTTCAGGAATTAACCGAAGGAAAAACATCTTTGGCAGATTTTGCCGAAGGACACAACTACTTTGGTTTGCATCGCACCGCTCGCGGATGGGTCTTTCGTGAGTGGGCACCCAACGCCACAGACATATATCTTATAGGCGAATTCAATCAATGGAAAGAGAGCGAAGATTATCGTTTGAAGCCCATTGGAAAATCCGGCTGTTGGGAAATCAAATTACCCAAGAAAGCATTGAAGCATCAGGACCTCTACAAAATGAAAGTACATTGGAAGGGAGGTCAAGGCGAACGCATTCCGGCGTGGTGTAGACGTGTTGTGCAAGATGACACTACCAAGATTTTCAGTGCACAGGTATGGGCACCCGAAACTCCTTATGAGTTCAAAAAGAAGAACTTCAAGCCCAAACGTAATCCCCTACTCATCTACGAATGCCACATCGGTATGTCGCAAGATGCAGAGAAAGTGGGCACATACAATGAATTCCGCGAGAATGTTTTGCCACGCGTTGTGGCAGAAGGATACAACTGCCTTCAAATTATGGCCATACAGGAGCATCCCTATTACGGAAGTTTCGGTTATCATGTATCCAGTTTCTTCGCACCTTCCAGCCGCTTCGGTACTCCCGACGAACTAAAGCAACTCATTGACGAAGCGCATGCCGCAGGTCTGACAGTCATCATGGATATGGTGCAAAGTCATGCTGTAAAAAATGAAATCGAAGGTTTGGGTAATTTAGCAGGTGATCCTTGTCAGTTCTTCTACACCGGAGGCCGTCGCGAACATCCGGCATGGGATAGTCTTTGCTTTGATTATGGAAAGAATGAGGTAATCCATTTCCTTCTCTCCAATTGTAAATATTGGCTGGAAGAGTTCCAATTCGATGGTTTCCGCTTTGATGGTGTAACTTCAATGCTTTATTATAGTCATGGACTGGGAGAAGCATTTGGAGGATACGGCGACTATTACAACGGTCACCAGGATGACAATGCCATCTGCTATCTCACTTTGGCCAATCTCCTCATTCATGAAGTAAATCCCAATGCCATTACCATAGCCGAAGAAGTTTCCGGAATGCCCGGTCTTGCTCTTCCTTTCAAGGACGGCGGTTATGGATTTGATTATCGCTTGGCCATGAATGTGCCCGACTATTGGATTAAGATGATTAAGGAGAAACGTGATGAAGACTGGCATCCCAGCAGCCTCTTCTGGGAACTCACCAATCGTCGAGCCGATGAGTGCACGGTTTCATACTGTGAAAGCCACGACCAAGCACTTGTAGGAGACAAGACGCTCATTTTCCGCTTAATCGATGCCGACATGTATTGGCACTTCCGCAAAGGTGATGAAAACGGAACAGTTCACCGAGGAATAGCTTTGCACAAAATGATAAGATTGCTTACTTTGTCAACCATCAACGGCGGCTATCTCAATTTCATGGGTAACGAATTCGGTCACCCCGAATGGATTGATTTCCCGCGTGAAGGCAATGGCTGGAGCCACAAATACGCTCGTCGTCAATGGAACCTCGTTGACAACCAAGATTTGTGCTATCATTATTTGGGCGACTTCGATCGCGCTATGCTCGAAACTGTAAAGAGCGTACGCATGTTCCAACGTAAAAAGGTGCAAGAGATTTGGCACAACGATGGCGACCAAATCTTGGCCTACAGCCGTGGAGAACTGATTTTTGTCTTCAATTTCAGCCCCACCCGCAGTTACACCGACTATGGCTTCATGGTACCCGAAGGTGCCTACGAAGTGGTGCTCAACACTGATGCACCGGCTTTTGGCGGAAATGGTCTCACTGACGATTCCATTTGCCACTTCACCAACTTCGATCCTCTGCTCAAGCGCGACGGAAAAGGTTGGCTCAAACTCTATATTCCTGCCCGTACAGCTATAGTGCTGCGTCGGAAAGATGATTGAACAGGCGTTAGCTTCTTGAAATAACTCAGAGATTTTATAGTGTGTAAGGTGTCAACGTACCTTGCACACTATTTTTATGTGTAAGGTAATTCTCTTTCATCATGCTTTTGTTACATTTGCAGACACTATGTCTCATTTTGATTTTCGTCAATTTCGCATCTGTCATGATCGGTGTTCCATGAAAGTGGGTACTGATGGAGTTTTGTTGGGGGCTTGGGCTGCAGTGGAAGGAGCACAACGCATCCTTGACATCGGCACCGGATCGGGATTGATAGCACTTATGGCAGCACAGCGGTCGCAAGCTCACGTTGTGGGTATCGACATCCATGTTTCTTCAGTGGAGCAAGCCCGCGAAAATGTGGAAAATTCGCCGTATGCCTCGCGTGTCCATATTGAAGTGTGCGATGTTCACAGTTTCAATCCTGAGAGAGTTTTTGATTGTGTACTTTCCAATCCTCCTTATTTCGAAGAAGATCTTTTGCCACCGAATGAGGTAAGAGCCGGAGCCCGCCACACGCAAGGACTGCCTTTTGCCGAATGTATTGCTAATGCTCATAGGTTGTTGTGTGATGGAGGTAGTTTTCAAGTGATACTTCCACACACAGCAGCCACACGTTTCATCGCTTTGTGCATCGAACAAGGATTTTCGTTGCAACGTTCCACAGAAGTACACACAGTGAGCCATAAACCACCGCGCCGCATACTTCTGCATTTTGTCAAGACACTTCAGTTGCAAAATCCCGTGCAACGAACTTCAATAACGTTAACAGCTCCCGACGGAAGCCGAAGTGAAGACTACAAACGCCTGACACAAGATTTCTATTTGTAGAATATGACTTGGCTGACGCCCAAGTCAGGCGGCGGCTCGGGAATAAAAGCAATTGCTACGCGATTTGCTTTGTATTCCACTCGCCTTGCACTTTGGCTAACGCCCAAGTCAGGCGGCGGCTCGGGAATAAAAGCAATTGCTGCGCGATTTGCTTTGTATTCCACTCGCCTTGCACTTTGGCTAACGCCCAAGTCAGGCGGCGGCTCGGGAATAAAAGCAATTGCTGCGCGATTTGCTTTGTATTCCACTCGCCTTGCACTAACTTTGTCGCAAATTCATAATTTGCAAATATATGAAACGATTTTTCACTCTTTTTCTCGTGGCTGTTGTCTGCTTTCCGTTGATGGCTCAGAAGCCTGCAGATGCGGCAACAAGCGATTCCGCCACCGTGTATCCCACGACACAGAAATATCTTGCCCAATTAGATTCTTTGAGGTCTCAATTTGATAAATGGGAATACACGGGGGCTGACACTTTGGGCAATCCTTATTATTTCTATCTGTTCTCATCTCCCACTTTCTACGCTGCTCCCGTCAGACGCAGCATCGGTCAGCTTTCATATTCCGATTCGTTGTCGTCTGCAGGTTACAGCGCAGCGCTTCCGAACTATTTGTCGCGCCGGGCATTGGATGAACAAATCGATAGAGAACTTCTGTATGTTTACACATCCACTCCTTGGTTAATCAGAAACGATGAACATCAAGGCGAAGGGGCTGACGGCATTCGCACAGACCTTCCCACCGAAGTGAAACCCAAGGTGAGACTCACCGATCGCTTTGCTTCTGCCGCAGAAACAACTCCCGGCGAACCCGGTGGCGATGGTCTTGAAATTGAAGTGCGCAAGCCCAATTTCTGGAAATTCAGTGCCGATTTCGCCTTGCAATTTCTGCAAAACTATGTTACTGACAACTGGTATAATGGTGGTGAAAGCAACTATTCGCTCAAGGCCGACATGACCATCCGTGCCAATTATGACAATAAACAAAAGTTCAAGTTTCTCAACACCTTGGAGATGCGTCTCGGCTTTCAGAAGTCGCAAAATGACAACACCCACAAGTTTCGCACCAACAGCGACCTCATACGTCTGACCAACAAGTTGAACATCACAGCCGTGAAGCGTTGGGACTACACAGTGATGTTGCAATCGTGGACACAGTTCTATCCGGGCTATCACGCCAATGACACGAAGGTCTATTCCGACTTTATGTCTCCCTTCGAGTCTGTGCTCTCTGTCGGTATGACTTATACGCTTGATGTGAAGAACTTCCACTTTGATGCCACCCTCTCGCCCATTGCCGGCAACTTCAAGTATGTTGACCGTCTCTCGCTCTCCACATCTTTCGGTCTGAAAGAAGGAAAGCACTGCCGCCTGGATTATGGTTCGAATATCACTGCCAATTATCGTTGGAACATGTTTAAGAATGTGGAATGGCGTGGCCGCATCTACTACTTCACCGACTATTCACGAACACAGGTGGAATGGGAAAATACATTCAACTTGAAAATCAACAAGTACCTTACGACAAGATTGTTCCTCTATCCCCGTTTCGACGACTCCGGCAAGCGTAGCAAGAATGGCAGCTACTTTCAATTCCTCGAAGAACTCTCGGTGGGTTTCAACATCTCTTTCTGACGCCACACGCCTTTCTTGAAACCTAAGCACCCATTTCTAATTATAAACACACACAACGTGGAACATCAATCATACAAGGGCGCTCCCCTGCCCTGCTATATCATTGAAGAAGAGAAGCTGCGCCGCAACTTGTCGCTCATTCGCAGCATAGCCGAAGAAGCCGGCGTGGAATTCATCCTTGCCTTTAAGGCTTTTGCCCTTTGGAAAACATTTCCCATCTTCCGTGAATACATTTCGCACACCACAGCCTCAAGTGTTTACGAGGCTCGCTTGGCCTTGGAAGAGTTTGGCTCGAAAGCCCACACCTATAGTCCGGCCTACGAAGAGGCAACCTTCGACGAAATAGTGCGTTGCTCAAGCCACATCTCCTTCAACTCGCTTTCGCAATACGAACGCTTCGCCCCAAAGGCCCAAGGCGTATCGTGCGGACTGCGCATCAACCCCGAGTACAGCGAGATTGAAACCGAGCTCTACAACCCCTGCGCTCCCGGCTCGCGCTTCGGTGTTTTGGCCAAAGACCTGCCCGAAACCCTGCCTGCCAACATCGAGGGTTTCCACTGCCACTGCCATTGCGAGAGCAGCAGTTATGCATTGGAGAACACGCTGCAGCACATCGAGGAGAAGTTTGGCAAATGGCTGGACAGCATCAAGTGGCTCAACCTGGGCGGCGGCCACCTCGTTACCCGCAAGGACTACGATGTGCCCCACCTCATCGCCTTGCTCAAAGCCTTCCGCGCCAAGCACCCCGGCTTGCAGATTATCCTGGAACCCGGTTCGGCCTTCGCATGGCAGACAGGTCCGTTGGTGGCGCAAGTGGTGGACGTTGTGGAAAACCATGGCATAAAGACTGCCATCCTCAATGTATCATTTACTTGCCACATGCCCGACTGCCTGGAAATGCCATATCATCCCGCCGTGCGTGGTGCCGAGACCTTGGCCGACGAGGATGCTCACGGACACGAGACAGAAGCCTGTGTATATCGCTTGGGCGGCAACTCCTGCCTTTCCGGCGACTTCATGGGCTATTGGCGCTTCCCGGCTCCGCTGGCTGTGGGCGACGTGGTGGTGTTTGAAGACATGATTCACTACACCACCGTGAAGACCAATATGTTCAACGGCATTCACCACCCCTCCTTGGTGATGCAACACGCAGACGGAAGCCTGCAACTGCTGCGCGAATATCGCTACGAAGACTATCGCGACCGCATGGACTAAAGATTGAAACAAATAAACCTAATTCACAGATTTACAAGATGAATAAAATTGAGAAAGTACCGGCTTATTTCGCCTGCTGTTTCCAACAGGGATGCGCGAAAGAGGCTACTTGCTTGCACAAGCAGGCTTGCCAATATGTGCAGAGAGAGAAACAGCAAATCATCTGCATCAACCCGCTCCACGTGGAGGGGAAAGAGGGCGAAGACTGCCCATGCTATAAGGAAGCAGTAAAGGTGCGGATGGCTCGCGGCTTCCTCCGCGCCATCGGCACAGTGCCGTCGGCCAAGGTGGACGACGTGGCGCAGCAGCTGAGCGAGAAGTTCAACCGCGCCTATTACTATCGCATGCGCAAGGGCACAATGCCGCTCACACCCAAGCAGCAGGAGATTGTTGCCAAAGTGCTTATCAAAGCCGGTGCAAGCCAACCCGTGGAATTCGATGCCTACGAAGATGATTATCTTTGGGACAGAGAATAGCCTCAATGCGCTTCTGAGCGTATCAACCGCGTTGACACTTTTTTCTCATGCGCTTGAGACAAAAATATCAAGGCCTTGATACGCGCGTATCAAGTGCTTGACACTGCAGTGTCATGCCGTGATACTGCAGTGTCAAGGCGTGAGAAAACGAGCGGAGGCCCTGAGGCAAATTCCGAAAGGCATTAACCGACCATTAAAACACTATTAATAACCTATAAAAACAACATGAAAGAAACCAATCTTCCCGACAACGCTTTCCGCGAACTGCGCGAGGGCGAAGAGTACACTCCGCTGATGAAGCCGGAGCGCACCTACAGAGAAGTAACCCCGTGGAGCATCTTCTGGGGCATCCTGATGGCCGTCATCTTCTCGGCTGCCACGGCCTATCTGGGCCTGAAGGTGGGCCAGGTGTTCGAGGCTGCCATTCCCATCACCATCATTGCCGTGGGCCTATCCGGTGCCACACATCGCAAAGACCCCTTGGGCGAGAACGTCATCATTCAGAGCATCGGTGCCTGCTCAGGTATGATTGTGGCCGGTGCCATTTTCACCCTGCCCGCGCTCTACATCCTGCAATCAAAGTACCCCGACATCACCGTTGACTTCTTCCAGGTGTTCATGGCCTCGCTGCTCGGCGGTGTGCTCGGCATCCTGTTCCTCATCCCCTTCCGCAAGTATTTTGTGAAGGACATGCACGGCAAATACCCCTTCCCCGAAGCCACAGCCTCTACGCA
>JAEIGA010009387.1_pt1 | contig 14801 bp, 13 predicted proteins | sample 9270691 | NCBI WGS metagenome assembly JAEIGA01 (sample SAMN17057246, study PRJNA624740) | gut metagenome | biome: biome; isolation source: fecal sample | host: Bos grunniens | place: China: Xizang | collected 2019
AAAGCGGACGATAGTTTTGATAAACTATATATGGGCACAAAACTTCAATTATATCTTTACTCTAGCGCCATAAAAGATGGCGAAATTGCAGGGGTATATTATTATCCTATTAGCGAAACGCAATATAAGTTAGACGAAAATAAAGGCTTTTGTGCCGTGGGCAAAACTTTGGGCGAAAAGGAAATTTTAATTGCCCAAGATGAAAATATTGCCTTAAAATCAAAAAGCGATTATCTTCCTATAGAACTTGATAAAGATGGCAATGCAAAAAATGGATATTCTAAAGAAAATTTAGAGTCTTTTAGAAAATATGCTATAAAAGTTAGCGAAAACGCTGTAAAAGAAATGGCAGAGGGGGTTATCGTTAGTTCGCCAATAGAAGATGCGTGTAAGTATTGCGATTATTTTGGCATTTGTCAAAAAAATCTAGAGCCAAGGGAAGTTATAAAGGCAAAAGATACAAACATTTTAGATGCAATAGGTTTTGAAGGGGGAAATACAAATGAGTGATAACAACTTAAAACTTAAGCCCGAACAAGAACTTGCTATAAATCACGAAAATGGAAACATTATGATTTCCGCTTCGGCTGGTTCTGGAAAAACCTTTGTAATGATAGGCAGAATAGTTAGGTTAATTAAAGAAAAAAAGACTTCCGTGCGAAACGTTTTGGTTTTAACTTTTACCGAGTCTGCCGCAAGCGATATGAAAAGAAAATTAAAAGAAGAATTAGAAAAGGCTTACAAAGAAACTGGCGACCGTGATTTATTAGAAGAATTAGATGACGTTAGCACAGCGGAAATTTCCACTCTTCACGCCTTTTGTTTAAGACTACTTAGAAGAAACTTTTATAAAGCAGGTATTTCCCCAGACTTTAAGATTGCAAGCAAAGAAGACGTTGCGGAATTAATGTCCAGGGCGGTTGAAAAACTTTTTAGAGAAAAATATCAGCAAAAGGATATAGAATTTAACAATTTTGTCAAGAGATATCTTAAAAACAGAGAAGATAAAGAAATAAGGGCAAAGGTAGTTGAGTTTTATGGTAAAATTCAAACGGAAGTTGATGAAAACGTAGTCTTTGAAAAAACTCTAAGCAATTATACTTTCGAAGGCTATGATAAGATATGTAATCAAGTTAAAAATGATTATGACGAGCAATTTGCTTACGTAGAAGATAATTTGATTGAAATAATAAGTGCTTTTTCAAGCACTAATTACGTTAAGCCTTTGGAATTTGCAAAAACTCTTTTATCTATTGTAAAAGAGGCAAAAACATTAAGTTTTTATGACCTAGAAAAGTTAGTAGATATAGATTTATCTATAAAATATAGGTGTAAACTAGAAGGTGTTTGCGAGAATTATAACGAGAAACTTAAAGTTAATAGAGATAAAATTAAAAACATATTTAAATCTTACAAAGAAAATTTTATGCCCTTTAAGGTAGATGAAAATTACTTAAAAGAACAGCAGAGACAAGCAAAAATATTTATTGATTTAATTAAGGTGTTTGGGGGAAATTATTCTAGTCTTAAAAAAGAGGAAAATCTTTTAGACTTTAACGATTTAGAGCATTTTGCACTAAAAGTTCTAAACGATAGCGAAGTTTTAAGCCAATTAAAAGAAAAATACAAATATATTGCAATAGACGAGTATCAAGACGTAAACGGCGTTCAAGAAGAGATACTTTCTAGGCTAGAAAACAACAATCAGTTTATGGTTGGAGATGCAAAACAAAGCATATATGGTTTTAGAGGTTGCAATTCTATTTATTTCGAAAAAAAATTTGAAAACATGCAAAAAAGCGGACAAAACGCTATAAAACTAAGTTACAATTTTAGGTGTGCGCCAAACGTTATAGATGCAATTAATAGTGTATTCGATTACTGTATGACAAAAAAGGAGTACGGCATAGATTACAAAAATAATGCAGAGTTAATTCCAGGTGGCGTATATGAAGAAGGGTATAACGGTAGGACAAAAGCATATTTTCTTCGCAAGGAAAAGAAATCGGTAAAAGAGGACGCTAAGGGAATTTATAGCGTTTTACAAAATTACAAAACGGAAAAATTATCAAACAGCGACGTTATAGCAGGCTTTATTTCCAAAATAATTGATAGCGAACTTGGAAAAGAATATTATGACTTCAAAACGAAAAAGGTAAAAACCGTTGGTTATAGCGATATTGCTTTGCTTTCTAGAAATAAGTCTACAAAATACATAACCGACATTATTAATTCGTTGGCTAAACTTGGCGTGCCAGTGGTTTCTGAAGTAAGCCAAAACATTGCAGAATTTAGTGAAGTTAGGGTGCTTATCGATACGCTAAAACTTATAAATTGCTTTATTGATGATATTCCGCTTGCAACGGTTATGAAAAGTTACGTTGGAAAATTTACTGATGAAGACCTAGCAAAAATTTGTTTAGAGTACAAAACTAGCGATAAAAAGCAAAAAAATTGGTCCTTTTATAATGCGTTTGAATATTATGTAAACGAAAAAACCGACGATTTATCTAATAGATTAAAATCCTTCAAAGATTATTTTACTTCGCTTAGAAATTATGCAGACTTTGTTGGGGCAAAAACCTTATTAAATAAAATAATTAGTGATTTTAATGTCGAACCTATACTTTTGGCAAGTAAAAACGGCTTAGAAAAGTTTAGAAGGGTGGAAAGATTTGTAAGTGCAACAGAGAGTTTAGATAGGGAATATTCAGTAAGTGAATTTCTAAAAAAATTAAAGTCTTCCCCAGATTTTATAACTATGCCAAATATTGCGTCTAGTGATTCGGTTAAGGCAATGACCATTCACGCATCTAAGGGACTAGAATTTCCAGTAGTAATAGTTATAGGGTTAGAAAAAAATTTTTCTAACGCATCTGAAAAAGAGGAAATTTATTACGATAAAGATTATGGTATAATTTTCAAAAAATTTGATGATGAAAAACTTATAAGTCAAAATGATTTTTATAGGTATTTTATAAACAACCGAATAAAAAAGGCGAAAATAAAGGAAGAAACAAGGCTTTTATACGTGGCGTTAACAAGGGCACAATATTCACTTTGTTTAGCGCTGGTCGGACAGGAAGACACCAGAAAAGACAAATTTACAGGTGCTAAAAGTTTTATAGATATGTTGCCTTTAAGTTTTCCTTTTGAAGAGACTAGCGAAGATGATTTAATGGTAAATCTTGAAAATAGACAGACGAGAGAAGTTATCATAGGAAAGTCGGACAGCGCACTAGATGAAAGTATAAAAAATAGCGTTTTTTGCATTTATCCATATCTAGAAGACACACGTCTTCCTCTTAAAAGTTCTGTTACAAACGTTTTGTCTTTAGAAAATCCACTACTTAAAGAAGAATCAAGCAAAAGCGTGGAAGTATTCGAACAAGAAACTTCTGGTGAAAGTGCTAAAATAAAGGGTATAATTGCTCATAAAATTATGGAAAACGTAGATTTTTCCAGTCTTAGCGATATTGATTTGCAAATTAACAATATGTTAAATAAAGGTATAATAAAAAAAGAAGAATTATCTTTAATTGACGTTAGTGGTATTAAAAAGGCATTAAATAATCCTATTTTTAGTCAAATTGCAAACAAAAATTTATACAGGGAAAAAAGTTTTTTAGCCTACTTGCCAGCAAGCGTTATTTTAGATTCTTCAAGCCAAGCAAAAGTTACTATTCAAGGCATAATAGACCTTTTGGCAATTGATGAAAAAGGTGCGCAGATTATAGATTATAAATATTCTTCAAAGGACAAAAACGGACTAATTTCCCAATATAAAAAGCAACTAGATATTTATGCCATGGCGGTTGAAAGGGTACTAAAAATAAAAGTTTACGACAAGTATATTTGCAGTCTAATTACCGGTGAAGTAATAAACGTCGACTAAAAAAGTTAAAATTAAACAATAAATATCAAAAAAAGTTAAAACCACTAGTGTATAGTTTTTCTTATGAATACTAGTGGTTTTATTTTATTTTTTAAAAATTTATTATCTTTTTTTGTTGTGGACGTAATAAATATTTGTCTATTTTGTGCAATATTTTTGTTTTCTTTATCATTATTTTTATATTGCAAAATTAAAAGAAAACTTGCACCAAAAAGACTTTATTTGTCCCTACTTTTCGTGTTTTCCATTTTAATAATTTCCGTAAATGCGATTTGTTTTGAAAACATTTCCTATGCCTTATTTTTATATGCGCTTTATCTTTTATTTGGGGCATTTTGTTATATTCCAATTTTAGTTGTTTGCGGAAGAATTAAATTAAAAGAAGAAGAGAAAAGATTAATAAGTTTTATCGATAAAGAAATTGAAAAAAGCAAAGCCATTTCACAATCTATTAAGGGAAAACAGGTTGAAGTAATTAGCGTTTGCAAGCAAGAGCAAAAAGAAACTGAAAAGGAAAACAAGGAAAATTTAGAAAATAGGTATAGCGTAAATTTTTCGCATATAAAAAACGTAATAGAAAGGCTAGAATATTTTCCGCTTAGCGTTGCCGAGAAAAAGCAGATAGAATCTTTAGAAAGTATTATTTATTCTGCAGAAAACGGAGCAAAAAAAGAAGATATTAAGGAAAAACTTAATGATGGACTTGGATACTTGCTTAAAATAATGGCAAAATATGGTGCGTAAAAATATTTTTTTCAAAAAGTTTATAAAAAAAGCAATTGATATTGATTTTTTATTTAATTGGGTGTATAATATAGAAAATATTATATAATTTTTGGAGATAATATGAGTTTAGGCAAGAAAAGGCATTCAACGCATAATTCAATAGTTACAGATGATTTAAATAAAACGGCATCTAAAAGCTACGCTAGACTTCGTGATAACGTGCTATTTCTAAATGCAGATGGCAAAAATAAAGTTATTCAAATAGAATCTTCTATTGCACACGAAGGAAAAACAACGCTTGCTTGTAATTTAGCAGTTAGTCTAGGTATGACAAACAAAAAAGTTATTATCATAGACCTAGATTTTAGAAGACCAAAAGTTCACCAACGTTTAGACGTTGATATTGAGGGCGGTCTTGCAGAATATATGCTTGGCAAACTTGAATTAGAGCAAATTATTAAAAAAACAAAGTATAAAAACGTTGAAATGATTACTCGTGGCGGAAAAGTTTATAATTCTTCGCTAGTATTCGTTTCAGAAAAGTTTACAAGTTTTATTGCAAAACTTAGGGAAACTTACGATTACGTTATTTTAGACTGTGCACCTGTTTTGTTAGTATCTGATTATATTCATATTTGCAGAGTTTCAGACGGAATTTTATTTGCCGTTGCTTATGGAATAACTTCTAAAAACTATATTATTGACGCAATTAGAGAACTTAGAAGAAACAATGCCAATATTTTAGGTTCTGTATTTACCTTGTATGATGAGAAAAAGGACAAAAACAAAGCTTACATTGGCGAATACTATTATAAACATTACTATCAAAAAGACGAACAAGATTTCGACGAAGAAGAAATAAGCAACGCGGATTAATTGAAAAACAATGATAGACATACATTCACATATTTTGCCTTTGGTAGATGATGGTAGTAAGAGTTTAGATGATTCTTTAACTATGCTAAAAAACCTAAAGAAAATAGGTGTAAAGGACGTTGTTTTAACTCCGCACAATAGGGGCATTTATCTTTGCAGTAAAGGTCAACTAAAAAAAGAGTTTGAAAAATTTAAGAAAGCAAGTGCTAGTATTGGCATAAACCTTTATCTAGGGCAGGAAATATATTATAACGATTCAACATTAGAAAAACTTAAAAGTGGCGAACTTTTAACTATTAATAATTCCAAACACGTATTACTAGAATTTGGTGCAGATAACGTTTCAGAGATTGTAGAATTTACGTATTTAGTTAAAAAGGCAGGGTTTATTCCAATTATTGCCCACCCAGAAAGATATAATAGTTTAGATAGTTTTGACATAGAAGAAATTAAATCTGTTGGCGGACTTATACAAATAAACGCAAGTTCCATAATAAACGGTAGTTTTTCTACAAGGCGAATGGTAAAAAAATTATTAAAGTTAAAACTTGTAGATTTTATTGCTAGCGACATTCATTTTAACAGAAAACTGGTTTTAGATAAGGCTAAGAAGTACGTTAGTAAAAAGTTTGGAAAAGAAATGGCAGACGTATTATTTGAGCTAAACGCAAAAGAAATTCTAAAAGGCTAGACGACGTCTAGCCTTTTGCAAAGGAAAAAATAAAAAAATGGACAAAATTTTAATTGCAATAGGCGGTGGAGAAATAAAAAACAAAACCACCTTAAAGATAGACAATTATATAGCAAATCTTGCAAAAGCGCATGCGGGCGACAAAAGGGCAACCGCATTATTTGTAGGTACGGCTTCGCACGATAGCATGCCTTATTTTAATAGTTTTAGAAAAACCTATACTTCTAACTTTGACCTAAAAGCAGAAGTAGCACTTATGGTTTACGGCGAAAACGATATGACTAGAATAAAAGAAAAGGTGGACAAAGCCGATATGATTTACGTAGGTGGCGGAGACACTATTTATATGCTAGATTTATGGAAGAAAAACGGGTTTTTAGACCTTATACTAGATGCTTATAGAAGTGGAAAAATTATTTGCGGACTATCTGCCGGCGCTATTTGTTGGTTTGAGGATATGTATTCAGACTTTGAGATTATGCGTGGGGTTAGTTCAAATTACGTAATGCACAAAGGTCTTGGGGAAATAGAGGGCGCAATTTGTCCACACTTCAACGAAAGGGAAGAAGACTTTATAACTGCCTTTAATGAATCAAAATTGACTACCGCCTATGCTTTAGAAAACGATAGCGCTTTGGTTTTTATAAATGGAAAATTAGATAGAAGTTTGTCTTCTGGTGGAAAGGCGTATTTTTTAAATAAAGAAGAAAATAAAGTTATAAAAAGAGAGATTTAGTTTGAATAACATAAATTACGACAAGAAAATGCAGGAAATTATTGGCGCGTTAAAGCAAAAGAAAAAGCTTTTGCTTCACGCTTGTTGTGCTCCGTGTACAACTTCCTGCTTGCCAAAATTAACAAATAATTTTTTAGTTACCGTCTACTTTTATAATCCTAACATAGACACCTTACAGGAATATCTAAAAAGGGAAGAAGAAATAAAAAAATTATGTAAAATTTTCAGTCTTGACTATATTGTAGAGCCTTATAGCAAAGAAGATTTTATTTCTATTTCAAAAGGATTAGAAAAAGAGCCTGAAAGAGGCAAAAGGTGTGATAAGTGTTTTAGGCTAAGACTTGAAAAAACGGCTAAAAAAGGCAAGCAATTAGGGTTTGACTACTTTGCAACAACGCTTACTCTTTCTCCGCTTAAAAGTGCAAAACTAATAAATCAAATTGGGCAGGAGTTAGAAGAAGAAACGGGTTTGAAATATCTTTGTTCTGATTTCAAAAAAAGAGGAGGATATTTGCAGTCAATAAATCTTAGCAAAGAATATAATTTATATAGACAAAATTATTGCGGATGTGAGTTTTCAAAAAACAAATAGAAAAAAGCCTATTTTTATAGGCTTTTATTTTTTAATCTAGTAATTAAAACCTATTTTGCAATGCTTGTATATTTTTTTGATATTTAGAATAAAATATACAAACTAATCTTTTAGGGGACAATTTTGAAAGGGTTTATTAAAACGGTTGCTGTTGTTACTGTGTTTTCTATATGTGAAAAATTTTTAGGCTTTTTGTATAGAATATTTTTGTCTAGAACGATAGGTGCAGAGGGTATAGGGCTTTATCAAGTGGCGCTTTCTATATTTGCTTTGCTTCTTACAATTTGTTCTTCAGGAACACCTATAACGGTGTCTAGATTAATGACTAAATACAAAGCGGAAGGAAATGAAGACAAGGTTAAAAAAGTAATAACTGCGGGACTTGCAGTAACAATTTTTACTGCTTTGCCAATATGCATTTTGTTGTTTGGTTTTAGAAATTCCCTTTCATTTATATTTGCAGACCCTAGGTGCAAGAGCATATTTTTAGTTGCTCTACCTGGCCTACTTTTTACTTCTATATATTCAGTTTTTCGCGGGGTGTTTTGGGGAAATAAAGATTTTCTTCCATATAGCATAATCGAACTTTTAGAAGAAGCCTGTATGATTATCGTGGGAATAATGCTAATTTCCACGGCAACAACCGTATACGAAGGGGCTTATAAAGCCTCGGTTGCGGTGCTTGTATCTTATATTTTTTCCTTTTTACTTGCAACGCTTGTATTCTTTATTAGAAAAAATAAACTTGCAAACCCTAAAAGTCAATTAAAGCCTTTGCTTTCTTCCTCTATGCCAATAACCGCCATGCGAACGGCAAATTCTTTTATCGTTTCTTTGGTGTCAATAATTTTGCCTATGCGCTTAATTCGTGCGGGATTTTCGCCTGTTAGGGCAATGAGTGTTTTTGGCTCTGCCCTAGGTGAAGCAATTCCTATTTTGTACATACCAACAACCTTAATTGGCTCTTTTACTCTTGTTTTAGTGCCAGAAATTTCCGAGGATTATTACACTAAAAATACTCTTAAGTTTAAATTAGACACTCAAAAGGCTATAAAAACAACTACAATTATTGCTTGTCTTTGTATTCCCGTTTTCGTTTCTTTGGGAAAAGAAATTGGCGTGCTTTTTTTTAATAATCCGGAAAGTGGAAAGTTTTTATCTATTTCCTCTTATCTTATGCTTTTTATGAGTTTATCAAGCATAACTACAAGTGTTCTTAATTCCATAGGTCTAGAAACAAAAACCTTAATTTTTTACATTATTGGCGCTGGGTTAATGCTTTTGTGTATATGGATTCTTCCGTTTGTTTTAGGCATTTATTCTTTGGTGATAGGATTTTTATGCGTGTTTGGAATTACAACGTTATTTAATTTAATTTTGCTTGCTAAAAAAAGCCCTGTAAAAATAGTTTATAAAAAACATCTTTTTTCCTGCGTTTTAATTACAATTCCAACCATTTTGTTTGGATTTTTGTTAAAAAACGTCTTAATAAACTTTTTAGGAAACTTTTTTACAACGCTGATAACGGGAGGATTAATAATAGCTTTTAACCTAGGCTTAAATCTTGTTTTTAATCTTATAAAAATTGATATGATAACTTCTAAATTAAAAATGAAAAGAAAACCTAAAATAAAAAAATCCGCTATCGTTTAGCGGATTTTAATTTTTTTATAAGTTAAATTTGTTTTTTGGAAGTATTTTATCAAACAAAGCAATAAGGCCAATACACAATGCGTAGTTAATCACGGTGGCTATGAGTTTGTATGGAAGTAATATTAAAAGACTTTCAAACGACATAGTGTACATTAAAGATAGCCCTAGTGTGTTTACTAAAAAAGAGTTCAAAATAAAGCATAAAATCATAGAAATAATGGTTTTTATGTATTTTACGAATTTATAATGATTATATTTTTCAAAAAAATCAAATATAAATCCAGGGATAAATCCCCAAAGACCTGTGCCAATTCCTATAATTGGGTTATAAGCGCCAAAAGGAGCTATTATACCGCAAATAAAATCGCCTATAAACGAAACTGCAAAACCAAGCCCGCCACCTAAAAGATATCCCGCTATAAAGCCTATCAAAGCAACAAAGGAAAGTTGCAATGATGCGCCTAACGAAATTGTAAGAAAATTGGTTAAAACCGCAAGTGCGGATAAAACCGCTACGTAAACAAGCCTTTGCGTGTTAGACAAATTGTTTCTTTTACTTTTGAAAAATATAGAATAAACAACTATTAAAATAATCGTTACGGCAAGAGCTACGTAAAAGTACCACTTAGAAACTAGATTAGAAAAGATTGCTCCAAAATCAAATGAAGCGGGTTTACAAAGTAAATTAGTCATAAAAAAATCTCCCTTATAGAGAGACCGATAAAATTAAGCCCAAGTAGGCTAAAATAATAGCGGACGCGCAACGGCACCGCAGGAAAACCCTTTCGTTTGCAAACGACATCCCATTTTGCAACACTTTACGCGCCCTTGCTACTCTATGTTTACAAATATAATAGCAAAAAACATTAAATAAGGTCAAGTGTATTAGCATAAAAAAACGCAAATGTATCAATATAATTGTATGCTAATTACTTTTATAAGAACGTTAGTAATTTTTGTTACTCTTTTTGTAATTATGAGAATTATGGGCAAAAGCCAAATAGGTGAAATGCAACCGTTTGAATTTGTTGTAACGCTTATAGTGGCGGATTTTGCAAGTATTCCAATGGCAGACGTTTCCATACCGCTAACTTATGGAATAGTGGGAATTTTTGGCATATTTCTTCTTCATCAAATTTTGGCGCTTATTGAAAAAAGTGGAAACTTTGGAAAAATTTTAGTTTCTGGAAAGCCAAGCCTTGTGCTTAATAAAAACGGGGTAGACCTTAAAGAGTTAAAAAAGAATAACCTTGGTGTAGAAGATTTAATTTCCTCTATGCGAACGGTTGGTTATTTAGGGTTAGAAGAATTAGATTACGCCATTTTTGAATCTAACGGAAAATTATCTGCTTTTCCCAAAAAACAATCAGATAGCCAAAAACCCTCTTCTTTTTGCGTAATTTTAGTTAGTGATGGAAAAATTAACAATAAAAACTTAGAAAAAGCAAAAATCGAAAAGTCAGAGATGGAAAACTTTATTAAATCTCAAAACCAAAGTGTAAAAAAGATTGACGTTTTAACTATAAATGGAAACGGCAGAGTTTATTTTCAAGCCAAGGGCGAGGAATATAAACTTTTAAGTTTTCCGCTTAAAGAAGGTGTAGAATGGTAAAAAGTAATATTTCTACAATTTTAGTTGCCATTTTTTTAGCCTTAGGTATGATTTTTGAAGGAATTTATATTAAAAATCAGTTTGGGGAATTATCTAGTTCTTTTAACGTTTTGTATCAAAAGGTTGAACAAGAAGTAGCAAAAGAAGATGACGTTCTTGCCGTTCAAAAAAACTGGATAAATAAAAAAAACCACCTTCATATCTTTATTCCGCACGGGGATATTAAAGAAATTGATTTGTGGTTATCTGAAGCGGTTACTCTTGTTCGTGATAAAGAGTGGAAAGACGCTATTTCTAAGATAGAAGTGTTAAAAGAACTTGCAGAACAAATCCCTAGTTCCTTTTATCTAAAACTTGGAAATATTTTATAAAGTTGATTTTAGTTCTTGTCTATATTCAAGAGGTGTGATTTTTAGTATAGACTTGAAATTTCTATTGAGTGTGCGAAGTGAATCGTAGCCCACGTGTGAGCATATATCAATTATAGTCATATTTGTTGTGGATAAAAGATAACAAGCCTCGTTAACTCTTCTAAGATTAATGTATTTATTAAGCGAAATTTTTGTATGACTTATAAAGTACTTAGAAAGATAGGAGTAGTCGTAGGAAATTTCCTTAGCAATGGATTTTAACGAGCAGTCTGACTTAAAATTATTTTCTATATAAAGAAGTATTTTTCCAAGTAAAGATTTAGTAAATTTTTCGCTAATATTACTATAAGTTGCTTTTTTGTCAAAAATGCTACAAATCAAATATAAAACGCCTTTAATATGGCAAGTTTCTGAATCCTTTTGTAAATTTTCAAACAATTCAGCGCTAAAATTGTCTAAATCAAAGAAAGGATTATCCGGCATTTTATCAAAGTGTTTTCTGTTAAAATAACTTACTAATTTATTAGAAAAAATACAAGACTTATATTTGCTATTTTCGTTAGTCTTTAGGCTATGCGTTATATTTGGAAATATAAATCCTGCTTGATTTTTATGCAAAACACTAACTTTATCATTGATAGTAATTTCCATTTCGCCATCAGTAATTAGAACAATTTCATAATAAGGGTGCAAATGGGTAGGAAAGGAAAAGTTTTGCCCCGATTGAACGGTATATGTTTCTGCACCTAAAAAACGTGACGTATCGTAATTCATAAAAACACCTATAAGACTAATTTTGTCTATTTCTATTATACAATATACCAAAAATTAATGCAATATTTTTAACGCAATTTATAAACGTTAAAAAGGGCTAGCAAATTGCTAACCCTTTTATCTATAAATTGTTATTTATATATTATTTGCATTCGTCTGCTTTGCCAGCACAACCTAAAACGTTTTTAAGTTTATGTCTAACAATTTCTTTAATGTTCGCACGAGCAGGTTTTAAGTATTCTCTTGGGTCGAACTTGTCTGGGTGTTCGTTATAGAACTTACGAATTGTTCCTGTCATTGCTAAACGAAGGTCAGAGTCGATATTGATTTTGCAAACAGAAAGTTTTGCAGCTTCTCTTAATTGTTCTTCTGGAACGCCGATAGCATCTGGCATTTTTCCGCCGTTTTCGTTAACCATTTGAACGTAGTCTTGTGGAACTGAAGATGAACCGTGTAGAACGATTGGGAAATCACCAAGTTTTTCTGCAACTGCTTTTAGAATATCAAAACGAAGTGCTGGTGGTACTAGTATGCCTTTTTCGTTTCTTGTGCATTGTTCTGGTTTGAATTTATATGCACCGTGAGACGTTCCAATAGCAATTGCTAAAGAGTCAACACCTGTTCTTTGAACGAATTCAATAACTTCTTCTGGTTTTGTGTAAGATTCAGCGCCGTGTTCTACTTTAACGTCGTCTTCAATACCAGCAAGAGTACCAAGTTCGCCTTCTACGGTAACGTATGGGTCGTGATTATGAGCATATTCTACAACCTTTTTTGTTAAAGCGATATTTTCTTCAAAAGGAAGGTGAGAACCGTCAATCATAACTGATGTAAATCCGCCGTCGATACAAGCTTTACAAGTTTCGAAATCTGGGCCGTGGTCTAAGTGAAGAACGATTGGAATGTCAGGACATTCTAAAACAGCAGCTTCTACTAGTTTAACTAGGTAAGTGTGGTTAGCGTATGCCCTTGCACCCTTTGATACTTGTAGAATAACTGGTGCGTTTTCTTCCTTACATGCCTCTGTGATGCCTTGAACAATTTCCATATTGTTTACGTTGAAAGCACCGATAGCATATCCGCCCTTAGCGGCTTGCTTAAACATCTTTAATGAGTTTACTAATGCCATAAATATATCCTCCAAAAATATATAAATTAAATTTCTGCCTTTTATTATACAATCATTTTCAAAATTTAGCAAATATTTTAATAATTATATCTAAAAATACTTTATAAAAATGTAATAAAGTTATATAATATTGGTAAACTTATAGGGGGTACGCTATGCAAGACCAAAGAATTAATGAATTAGCAAGGGGACTTGTTAATTATTCTATAAATCTTCAAGAAGGGGAAAAGGTGCTTATAGAAGCAAGGGGAATTGATTATATGCTTGTAAATGCGCTAATTAAAGAAGTTTATAAGAAAAAAGCCTTTCCTTTCGTGGAAATAATGGATAATAGAGTTAACAGAGAATTGCTTTTACAAACAAGCAAAGAATATGCTCAGTTAAAGGCTAAGTACGACGCGTTTAGAATGGCGGATATGGATGCTTATATTGGTATTCGTGGGGGAAACAACTGCAACGAAAACGCAGACGTCCCACCAGAAAAGGCTAGAATAGAAAGCGAATTCTATTCTCACCCTGTTCATCACGAAATTAGGGTTAAAAAAACTAAGTGGGTAATTCTTAGATACCCAACAGAGGGTATGGCTCAACAAGCCTCTATGAGCACTGATGCGTTTGAAGACTTTTATTTTAACGTTTGCAACCTTGATTATTCTAAAATGGACAAGGCTATGGACAAATTAAAATATAGACTTGACAATGCAGACAAGGTTAGAATTGTAGCAAAAGATACAGACCTAACTTTTTCAATAAAAGGAATAGGTAGTAAAAAATGTTCTGGCGAGTGCAACATTCCCGATGGTGAAATATATACAGCGCCAATTAAAAACAGCGTAAACGGAAAAATTACCTATAATACACCGTCTATTCAAAACGGAATTAAGTTTGAAAACGTAAGTTTAACTTTCAAGGACGGAAAAATTATTTCCGCAACGGCAAATTATAAAGAGCTCGTTAACGCTATTTTCGATACGGATGAAGGGGCAAGATATATTGGCGAATTTGCTTTTGGCGTAAATCCATATATTACAAAGCCAATGGGGGATATATTGTTTGACGAGAAAATTTCCGGTTCAATTCACTTTACGCCTGGTGCTTGTTATGACGATTGCGACAACGGAAACGTTTCGGCTATTCACTGGGATTTAGTTCAAATTCAGACCAAAGAATATGGTGGCGGGGAAATTTATCTCGATAATGAACTAATAAGAAAGGACGGAAGGTTTATTCCTGACGATTTGCAATGCTTAAATCCCGAAAATTTAAAATAAAGCGTAAAATTATTTGACTTAAAAATCAATAAAAGATATAATATTTTTGTAAAAAATTGAAAATTTTAATGGAGGACATATAAAATGTCAAATGTAACAAAAGTTGCAATTAATGGTTTTGGTCGTATCGGCCGTCTTGCATTCAGACAAATGTTTGGCGCAGAAGGTTACGAAGTTGTTGCTATCAACGACTTAACAAGCCCAGAAATGCTTGCTCACCTTTTAAAGTATGATACAATGCAAGGTAACTACGTAGCACAAGGTCACACTGTTGAAGCTACAGAAGATTCTATCATTGTTGATGGAAAAGAAATTAAGATTTCTAAATGTGCAAACGCTGCAGAATGCCCATGGGCTCAATATGACGTAGACGTTGTATTAGAATGTACAGGTTTCTATACATCAAAAGCTAAAGCTCAAGCACATATTGATGCTGGTGCTAAGAACGTTGTTATTTCTGCTCCTGCAGGTAACG
>JAEIGA010009388.1_pt1 | contig 14801 bp, 12 predicted proteins | sample 9270691 | NCBI WGS metagenome assembly JAEIGA01 (sample SAMN17057246, study PRJNA624740) | gut metagenome | biome: biome; isolation source: fecal sample | host: Bos grunniens | place: China: Xizang | collected 2019
ACCATATCTGCCATTGCTGTAACGGTGTCGTTGATATCCTCGCGGCGTGCGGCATGTCCACCATGTCCACTTATCCAGAAGCGTAGCTCGTCGTTTGATGCCATAAATACTCCAGGGCAGATACCTACCTGGCCAACATCAAGACGTGCGTCTACATGTTGCCCAATAACCGCAGCAACATCGTAATCCTCAAAAGGCCTCTCGGCAAGAATCATCGAGGCTCCTCCAGGGTTTAGCTCCTCTCCAGGTTGGAAGATGCCAAAGAGCGTACCCTCGAAGTTACGCTCGCGGTTTAGTCTACATAGCACACCATAGAGCATCGCAGCGTGCATATCGTGGCCGCAGGCGTGCATGACACCCTCATTACGTGAGCGATACTCCACCTCTGTTAGCTCCTTGATAGGGAGGGCATCTATGTCGGCACGGAGAACCACGGCACGCTTCAGGTTGCCCTTCCTACCCTCTATCTTTGCCAATACTCCTGTGCCAGCTATAGCGCGACACTCTATGCCTTCGGCTTGTAGCTGCTCGAGGATAAACTCCTGCGTCTTATGCTCGCCGAAAGATAGTTCGGGGTATTGATGAATATGTCTACGAAAATCTATGCTATTCATAATCGCCTATTTGCGTGGTTTATAGTGGCGTGCCATCTGTGCGATACTTCGTGTATACTCTGCCGTTGTTCCGCAGCATCCTCCCACGATGCTTAAAAGGCCGCGCTCGGCAGCTGTGCGCAGAGTCTCGGTATGCTTCTTCACCGTCTCGGGATACTTACCCTTGGCGTCAGGGACTCCTGCCGATGGTGCAGCATAGGTGGGAAGAGTGGTGAAGCGAGTAAGTAGCTCAAGGTTATCTACTATATTCTTAACACCATGCGAGCAGTTGAAGCCGATGGCTAGAGGCTCAAACTTCGACACATCCTCCACGTACCTCTCCACGGAGCGTCCCGAAGCTAGAAGACCACCAATCTTTGATAGCGTTGCCGAGAAGATTATTGGGGTCTCGGGAGCTACCTCGCGGCACACCTCTGCGGCAATCTCCGCGTTGCGAACATCGGTGATGCTCTCAATAAGGAAGATGTCGGCGCCCTGCTGGTGTAGCGAGGTGATAAGACGGCGGTAGGAGTCGCGAAGCTCCTCCTCCTTGAGGTCTATGGCTAGCGAGATGTTGCGCGTAGAGGGACCTATGGAGCCTAATACGAATAGCTCTTTGTCGCTCTCCTTACGTGCCTCGTTTATCGCCTCAAAGGCCTTTGCTACAGCCTCCTCGGTGGTGATGCTCACGCCGCAGGCCTCCAACGATAGTGGGTCGGCAAGAAAGGTGTTTGTGGTTAGGAACTTTGCACCAGCCTTTATCGACTCCTCGTACATCGCCACCACGCGCTGTGGCTCCTCGATGGAGAGCATCTCGGGGAGTATGTCACGGCGTGTGCCAGTGAGTGTTGTTCCTATCGCTGCATCCTTAACTATGATATGACGCTCGAGAATCTCCTCGATGCGCTCCTTAACATTTGCCATATATCGTTACTTTATTATTTCAATCTCAAACAACTTATTCCAATCCTTGCCTGTGACGTATAGGTGTCCCGAAGTAGGGTTGTAGGCCACGCCATTGAAGGCCTCTGCCTCGGGGTTGTCTACAAGCCTGTCGCGTAGTGCTGGCATATCGACATATCCTACCACAACACCTGTCGCTGGGTCAATCTCTACGATAGCATCTGTGAGGTAGACATTTGCCCATATATGTCCATCTATCCACTCTAGCTCGTTTATCATGTTGAGGGGCTGACCATCAAACATCACACATATAGAGCCATTTGTAGCAAAGGTCTCGGGGTCTACGACACGTATTGTTGAGGTGCCGTCCGACATATATAGCTTTTCGCCATCGGTGGTCAATCCCCAGCCCTCGCCACGATATGAAATCTCGCGTAGTGGCTTGCCCATATTGTCGTAGAGGTATGCCTTATGCGACTCCCACGTAAGCTGATATATCCTATCCTTGAAGTGTGTGATGCCCTCGCCAAACTCATTATCTGGAAGTGAGGATAGCACCTCCACCTTGCCTGTTGCAAGGTCTATGCGCTGCAGGTGTGAGCGCCCCTCGCGCCCTGTACCCTCCCACATCACGCCATCTACATACTCCAATCCTTGGGTGTAGCTACGTGTTGAGTGTGGATATTCTGCAACCACACGATAATCATAAAGCTTGGCTAGTGTAACGCTCTCTGTTTGAGATGTATTTTCCCCTTTGCTAGGAGTGGATGTGCTACCACATGCCATCAATATTAGAGATAGCATCAGCACCGAAACAAAAGTATCTATATATCTTCTCATACCTACTTATATAATATACCTTGCAAAGATAGCCTTTTTCAAGGATTTTTCATACCTTTGAGCAAAATATTAACGACTCTATGGTATATCATATAGATACAACGACCTCAACAAATGACCTCGCACGCGACTCGCAGTATGGTCATATGGATATTATATGGGCAGAACATCAAACCGCAGGACGTGGACAGCGTGGCCATACGTGGCATAGCACCGAGGGTGTGAATATAACCTTTTCGGTGGTTCTAAAGCCTACGTTCTTACCTATTATGGAGCAGTTCCTGCTCTCGGAGATAGTGGCTCTGGCGCTTGTCGATACACTTGCCTACTATGGCGTAGATTGTCGCATAAAGTGGACTAATGATATATATGCTGGGGATAATAAGATAGCTGGGGTGCTTATAGAACACTCCCTCTCGGGCGATACGCTGGCACGAACCATAGCTGGCATAGGCCTTAACATCAATCAACGTGAGTTCCCCGAGGATATTCCCAACCCTACATCTATGTTTCTGGAGCGCGGTGTGATGTTTGACCGCGCGGAGGTGCTAGATAGATTTGCATCGCACCTCAAGAGCCTCTATGCAGAGCTGGAGAGGGGAGAAAAAAGGGGTATCGAGGAGCGATATATCGCCACGATGTATCACCTAGGCGAGGAGCATACATACGCCTATGCTTCGGGAGAGCAGTTTCGAGCTACGATACGTGGTGTGTTACCATCGGGGCATCTCTGCCTCGAGTATAAAGATGGCACGATAGGTGAGTACGCATTCAAGGAGGTGGAGTTTGTATTGCCACATAAGCGGTGATTGTGAAAAAATATCATGAAAAATTTTTCAGTCCGATAAAAAAAATATATATTTGTGGTTGCAAAAGTGTGACAACTAAACAATAACAACTTAATACAAGAATTACTATGGCTAATGTTCCTGCTAATTTGAAGTACTCTAACGACCACGAGTGGTTGCGTGTAGAGGGTGATGTTGCCGTTATCGGCATTACAGATTATGCACAGTCACAGCTTGGTGACATCGTTTTCGTTGATGTTCCTACTCTTGACGAGACTATCGAGGCAAACGAGGTTTTCGGCTCTATCGAGGCTGTAAAGACTGTATCTGATGCTTTCACTCCAGTAAGTGGTGAGGTTATCGAGTTCAATGAGGCTGTTGAGGCAGATCCATCACTCGTAAACAAGGATCCATACGGTGAGGGTTGGCTTGTTAAGATTAAGATGTCTAACCCTGCAGAGGTTGATGGCCTGTTGGATGCTGCAGCTTACGAGGCTCTTATCGGATAATATGACAAGATAGGGGGAGAAGACGAGGAGAAATATAACCCCCTTTAGCCCGAGGTTGTGTTATGCAACTTTCAACAATGAGGGCCTGCTCAACGAGCAGGCCCTCTTCTTATTAACGTGGCGAGAAATCTTGGCTACATTGCCTCCTCGGCGGTTGCCTCCGTGCTATTCTCTACAATAACTAGCTCTCGCGCTAGCTGTAACTTGTTGGCTAGCTTGATGATAGAGTTTCTATGTTCTATCTCCTTTATCTCATTACCCTTGGCCTCGATATCTGCCTCCATCTGACCAAGCTTTTGAAGCATATCCTGTGGATATCCCGCGTCAATAATCTCATAGGCATAAACCTCCTTCTGGGCGATAAGGGTCTCTAGCTCGCCCTGCATAGTCTCGATAATGGTGTTGTTTGCGATGAGCTTCTGAAGCTCCTCCTCGTAGCTACCTAGTGGCATCACCCATGCCGACTCCAAATCACCGATAGTGTTGTGGAGCGTGGTCTGCTGCATGGCGAGATAGTCCTCCTCGGCACGTATTGCGGCACGGCGCTCACCAGCCTCATCCAAAATAGGCTCATATAGCGACTTGAAATATAGCGCTTTAGCGCCGTTGTAGCTCTTGCGGTATGCAATCTCATACTCCGATGCTAGGCGCTCCACCTTACGTAGGTCAGCCTCGCTATGTATTGTCTCGGCTAGTTCGGCAAGGTGCTGTGCATCCTTCTCGGGAGTGGTGAGGTGTATACGGCTCTCGCAACGTGTGCCAAGAAGTAGTAGTACAACAAATAGTGTGTATATGGTTGCTAGTATAGCCTTTTGCTTTCTATTCTTCTTCATAGTCATAGCCCTTTATTCGTTAAGTATAGCGTTACACTCCTCCAAAAATATAAGGTAAGACTCACCGCCTATCTGTGTGCGGAAGGCCTCCTCGTAGCTCTTAAGATTTAGAGATGCCTCCTGAAACTCCTCGTAGGTTGTTGCCTCCTTTACGGCTGTAGCCAGCTCGTAGCTCAAGTTGTAAGCCTCGTTAAGGTGGTTCTGCTCGTCAATCTTGATTGCTTGTGCATCGCCATTGCCACACGCCATAAATGCTAGGCACGAGGCGAGAATGATATACTTCTTCATCATTTTATGTTTTTGTGTTTTACTCGACATATACAACCAGACCCTTGAGATACTCGCCCTCGGGGTGGTAGATGTTAATAGGGTGGTCTGCAGGCTGTGTTAGCTGACCTATGATACGTACCTTGCGGCGTGCTATGGCTGCTGCGGTAAATATTGTGGTACGGAACAGGTCGCGGCTTACGGCCTGCGAACATGAGAAGGTGAAGAGAATACCTCCGGGACGAATCTTCTCCAGTGCGCGAGCGTTAATCTTCTTATATCCCTGAAGGGCATTGCCCAATACCTTATGGTGCTTTGCGAAGGCTGGAGGGTCGAGAATGATAAGGTCGTAGTCAGACTCTATATCCTTCAAATACTCCACAGCGTTGCAGGCTATAGCCTTGTGTGGTGCCTCTGCGCCGAAGTTAAGCGCTACGTTCTCCTCGGCAAGTTTCACGGCACGCTCCGAGAGGTCTATAGATACAACCTCTGTTGCGCCGCCAGCCATAGCTGCCACCGAGAAACCTCCCGTATAGCAGAAGGTGTTCAACACCTTACGCCCTTTGGAGTATTGACGTACGAGGTCGCGATTGACGCGCTGGTCAATGAAGAATCCTGTCTTCTGTCCCTCCTCCCAATTAACCTTGAACTTTAGGCCATTCTCCAGTACAACGGTATCACTTTTGGCGCTATGACCCCAAAGGTAGCCATCTATAGCTCCCAAGTCAGCCTTGAAGGGGAGGGTCTGTGAACTCTTGTCGTAGATCGCCTCTAGCTCCTCGCCATAGGCCTCGCGAAGAGCCTCGGCAATAGCCATGCGTGAGTGATACATGCCCACAGAGTGGCACTGCACCACTGCGGTACGCTCGTAGATATCTATCACAAGGCCTGGTAGTAGGTCACCCTCGCCATGTACTAGACGGTAGCATGTAGTCTCCTTGTTGTTGTAGAGACCCAACGCCTGACGTATGTTTAACGCCTCGGCGATACGGCGGTTCCACCAGCTCTGGTCTATCTCCTCGCTCTCGAAGGTGAGTACACGCACAGCGATAGAGCCTATCTGCCAGTGTCCACGAGCAATAAACTCTCCCTGCTTGGTGACCACATCGACAATATCTCCCTCCTCAAGAGGCTTTATGCCCTCGGAGATACGCTCTATAGCTCCCGAGAATACCCAGGGGTGACAGCGTTGTAGAGACTCCTCTTTGCCACGGCGTAGGTGGACTATGTTGTAATTCTTGGCCATAATATCGATTATTCTATATGTTGCTTGTTGGATGAATGGTGGTGCGCGCGGCGGCGATGATGCCTAGCTTTGTGCCTCTGTTGTGGTTGCGAGGTAGAGGGTGTGGGCATCACCGAGATTATGGTGTAAGGCTCTGCCTTTGGCTCCACACGCTGAAGCTCCTTGAGTATCTCGGGACATATCCACGCATCTGTAGCGGCATACTCCTGTTGCTGTGGTGTAAGGCTCTCTGCCTCCCAGTTGCTCAATCGTTGAGCTTTTGAGACACGTTTGTTTAGGACTATAGCCGACAGCTTTCGCAAACTCTTCTCCTCTATTCCCCAGCGCGATGCCTCTACTTGGAGGTCTACAAAACCATCAGCATTGAAGTTGCGCAGGGCATGCAAGGCGCGTATATCTCCCGAAACATCGGCGCCTACCTTAAGAATCTGGCGTGACCCTAAAATCTTGAGTATGCGGTTGTCAAGGCGTATGTGCGATAGACGTATGAGGTAGCAGGTGTCGGGTGTTGAGAGCTGCAGTAGCCCCACCTTATACGATACTCCTGCACGAAACGAGGGGCGTGTCTCGGTGTCGAAGCCTATCATTGTGTGGCTCTTGAGGTCGTTGTATGCGGCCTCTACATCCTCCATCTTATCTACGATAACGATGCGGCCACCAAAGCGTGCTGCTTCGAGAGCTGCTACACTATCATTATCTATAGTACTTCGATATGTCATTCTCTATCCCTACGTTGAAAAGATTTTGTCAAAGCACAAAGTTACTCATTAATTTTCAGTTTTCCGCACTCTGTAATCGAAATTTTTCCTATTCTTATCAAATTGTCGATATGCTCAATTATGAGACGCTGCTCATAGGAGATGCGCGAAACAATCTCTTTGATGCTTAAGTCGCTGGTAGACAACATCTCAAGTATCTGACTGTTGATGTCGCGATTTGGTGTTGAGGAGTTTCGCTTCTGGCGACATATATCGCATACGCCACAAGGCTTACACTCCTTTTGTCCAAAGTAGCGCTCTATAATATTACTGCGACACTCATCTGTGGAGTTTACATAGTGTAGCAGGTTGTTAAACCTCTCTACAGCAAGGTTATAGCGGTGGTGGTAGGTCTCTGGAGCTATAAATATGTCGGAGGTCGCCATGCGCTCGGTGTTGAAATATATCATTGGGGAGTGCGAGGCTGGGATATAACGTATGATGTGCATGCGCCAGAGCATCTTCAGAAGTTCGTGTGTTCGCTCTGGGGTGAGCTTTGCTGATGTGGCAATCTCTAGCTCATCAATGGAGCGAAAGTGGGTGAAGACGCCGTTGTAAAGGCGAAGTATGGCATATAGCATCTGGTCCATGTCGTTACCTCCGGTGTTGAGCTTGTATAGGGAGTCTCTGCTACAGCAAAACATCAACTTTGCAGGGTTGTCCTGCTCATCAATAAGTGTCATTAAGTTGTTCTGCTCCAATAGCTTTAGAGCATGGATAACATTTGTGGTTGATAGTGAGGCGCGGTGACAAAAGTCGTATATGTTGAATATGAATGAAGCACCCTCGCCATCACCTATTGCCACTTGCAGGTAGTTGCATATCAGCTCATATATGCGCTTGATATTTGGTATGGGTGGAAACTCCGCTTTGAAGAGTCTCTCCACACGATCCTTATCCTCTGTGCATAGCAGAAGCACGGCATAACTACGTCTACCATCACGCCCTGCACGTCCCGCCTCTTGGTAGTAGGCTTCAAGCGAGTGACATAGGTCATAGTGTACCACAAAACGTACATCAGCCTTGTCGATACCCATGCCAAAGGCGTTGGTAGCCACAATGATACGTCTCTTACCCTGGAGCCAATCATCCTGACGGAGATTACGCTCCATGGCTGGGAGTCCTGCATGGTAGAACTCCGCGCTATGACCATCGTTTTGTAGCTGTTTGGCCAGATGTTCGCACCCCTCTCTTGTTCGCATATAGATAATGCCCGAACCCTCCACATTCTCTATTATGCGTGTCAGGTGGTAATACTTATCCTCCACCTCACGCACTACGTAGGTGAGGTTAGGGCGTGCGAAACTAGTACGTAGAATATTTGGCTTGCTGAACCCTAGGTGGTGCATGATATCCTTTGCTACGACATCCGTAGCCGAGGCTGTGAGGGCAAGTATTGTAGCATCTGGAGCATATTCGCGAAGCTCTGCAATGCGCAGATAGGAGGGGCGGAAGTCGTAGCCCCATTGAGAGATGCAGTGCGCCTCGTCTACGGCAATAAGCGAGATGTGCATCTTGCGCATACGTACTCTAAAGGCCTCCGTAGCTAGACGCTCGGGGGCTATGTATAGTAGTTTAACATCGCCATAGGTGCAGTTGTCGAGTGCTATCTCGATACGTCTCGAGTCCAAGCCAGAGTGTACGGCTACGGCCGATATGCCGCGTTTGTGGAGCTGATCCACCTGGTCCTTCATGAGTGCTATGAGGGGTGTCACAACAATCGTCAGACCCTCAAGCATTAGGGCTGGAACCTGATATGTTAGTGACTTGCCGCCTCCCGTAGGCATAAGGGCCAAAGTATCTCGCCCCGAGAGTACCGAGGTGATGATATCTCCCTGAACAGGACGAAAGGCCTCGTAGCCCCACGTGGTGCGAAGTAACTCCTCTGCCTGGGATAACATGCTATGGTTGTTGTTTGCGCTCATAGTGCAAAGTTATAATTTTTTATAATTTTTTCTGTAATCCTCAAAAAATTTTCTTACCTTTGCGCCGTAACTTATTGTATATAAGTTAAAGGGCCTTTCGAGCTATTGCGCAAGGCCGAAGATATGGAGTAGATATGTCAAGACGTAGAGCAATATATTCGTTATTGATGGTGACAATATATGTTGTTGCCACCATGCTCTCATCACTATCGCTTCTTGTCTGTGAGCATCACCACCCACATCACCACCATCACGCAGAGTGTCACACCGAAGGTTGCTGCACAAGCGATGAGGTGACCATTAGTGCCGACTGCTGCGACCATCATCACCCTATCCTTGGTGATAATCACACCGATTATATAGACTCTTCACATCGTAGCGATTCTCGAGCATCGCACGCCTTGGCACTTCTTCTGTCGCCGATGGTTGTCGATAACATCTCCCAAGAGTTGGACTCCTCTCTCGATGACACAAATCTGGAGTATAGGAGTATCTCGTTTGCGCTTATCGATGTTGCATATATATCCTCTCAAGGACTACGAGCCCCTCCATGCTTGGCTTAACTATCTAGTGGTAGATAGTAGTTACTACTCTCAATGTTGGGGGTAGGTGTTGTTGATATTTTAATTAAGCCAAATAAAGAAGATGAAAAAATCAATATTTTTAATTGTTGTAATGTTGTGCTTGCCAATGATGGTTATGGCGCAACGTACGTTGTCGGGTAAGGTAACCGACAAGAGTAGTGGCCAGCCTTTGATAGGAGCTACACTCTATTGGAAGAATACTACTGCAGGAGCCACAACCACTGCCGATGGTAGCTACTCTATTAAGCGCGTGTCGGGCTTTGAGACTCTCGTGGTGGACTATCTCGGTTACGACATAATCGAGATGGAGGTTAGCAAGCAGGTAGAGAACCTAGATATTCAGATGTCGGCATCGGCAGTAGATATCGATGAGGTTGTTGTGGAGGGTCAGCAGCGTGGTAACTATGCCAAGAGCAGCGGTATCACACGTGATGAGCAGATTTCGTTTGCAGGATTGTGTAAGATGGCTTGTTGCTCGCTTGCCGAGTCTTTTGAGAATTCAGCATCGGTAACCGTAGGTTATAGTGATGCTATCTCTGGCGCACGACAGATTAAGATGCTTGGCCTAGCAGGTACATATACCCAGATTTTGGATGAGAACCGTCCTATAATGCAGGGTGCTGGTGCTACATACGGCTTGAGCTACACTCCAGGTATGTGGCTTAACTCTATTCAGGTGTCGAAGGGTGTGGCATCTGTTACTGCGGGTCATGAGGCTATCACAGGTCAGATAAACCTTGAGCATCGCAAGCCTACAGACGATGAGCGTTTCTTCCTCAACGTATACTTCGACTCGGAGCTTCGTCCCGAGATTAACATGTCGTCAGCTATCCCTTTGACCAAGGATAAGAGCCTCTCAACAGTGATCATGGCCCACGGCTCGCTCGACACTGCGCACCACGATATGAATAAGGATGGCTTTGCCGATATGCCAAAGGCTAATCAGATAAACGTGGCAAATAAGTGGTTGTGGCAGAATGCTGGTGGCGTGCAGCTACGCTGGGGCTGGAAGGTTGTGAACGAGAACCGCCTCGGAGGTGAGATGGGGTATAAGAAGGATCTTTATGACCAGATGATGGAGAACCCTCTCCAGACCCCTTATGGCTCGCAGATACACAACCGTAATATCAACGCATACGTGAAGCTAGGTATCCCTGTAGGCTATGAGCGCACCTTCACTGGTGACCCCGAGGATGCTGTGCAGAATAACGTGGCGATGATATTTGATTATGACAACTACCTCACCGACTCATATTTTGGTGTCAATAAGGTGGATGTTGTTGAGGATGCCTTCCGCTTTAATGCCACCTATGCGCACTACTTCACGCAGCGCTCATCGCTCAATGCTGGTTTGTCGGGTTATGTGCGCCTAATGGATAATAACTACCTACAGCAGAGCGTAGATGTCGAGGGTGCTATAACTCCTATGTGGGCAGTAAAGGGTAAGTCGATGCTTGCCGAGCCAGGTATCTTCGCGGAGTATACATATAACATCGAGGATAAGTTCTCGTTGGTAGTTGGTGTTCGTGGTGACTACTCTATGGTTGATGGTGACTACTACTACGATGCTAAACCACAGATGCTCCTCACACCACGCTCACATATCAAGTGGAACATCACCAAGCGCACCACGCTTCGTGCTTCGGCAGGTATGGGATACCGCCGCCAGAACCTCGTTACGGATAATATCTGGATGATGACTACATCTCGAAACATCGAGTATGGCAACCTCACAAACGATATGGAGATTGCAGCAACATTTGGTGGTAGCCTCTCGCAGACCTTCCCTCTAGCTGGTGATGATCAGGCTACAATAAGCTTCGACTACTTCCGTACGCAGTTCTTCAACTCTATGGTCTTTGACCAGGAGACCAACAATAACTCCATACTTATATATAATACTAGCGGCAAGTCATACACAGATAACTTCCAGGTGGACTTCAACTGGACGCCATTCCGTGGCTTCGACCTCTTTGCTACATTCCGATACACTAATGCAAAGATGACTCTCGAGCGAGATGGCAAGCGTTATCTTGTTGAGCGTCCATTGACCTCGCGCTATAAGGGACTTATCAATATCCAGTATGCCGTTCAGCGTTGGGTATTTGATGTTACGGCACAGCTAAATGGCCCTGTACGTCTTCCAGAGCTTAATGGCGATATGGATAAGGCTATGAACAACCCTACGCTATCGCCAATATATCCTATGTTCTTCGCGCAGGTGAGCTACAAGATTAGTAACCTCACACTATACCTAGGTTGCGAGAATATCGCTAATTACCTTCAGGGTGTTGGTGGCCATGGTAACGCTCCTATCGTGGGTGTACCTTACCAGGAGGGCTTCAACTCATCGCAGGTGTGGGGACCACTCATGGGTCGTAAGTTCTACATCGGTTTGCGCCTCAACATATACTAAAAATATATTTTAAACAATAAATAGAGATGTAGTACGTTAATAATTTAAAACCTTATAAACTATGAAGAAGATTATTTTGATGTGCCTTGTAGCACTCTTTGGTATTGGTGTAGCAAACGCGCAGGAGCCTAAAAAGGGCGAGAAGTCTACAGTAACTGTTGAGTTCCTCACAGACATCGATTGTGCAGGCTGTGCAAAGAAGGTGACAAACACTATCCCTTATGAGAAGGGTGTTAAGGATGTTCAGGTAGATGTTCCAACAAAGACAGTTACCGTAACCTATGACCCTGCAAAGACTAACAACGAGACCCTTGTAAAGGCCTTCTCAAAGATTAAGATTAAGGCAGAGCCTAAAGAGAAATAGTGGGTGGCTATAAAATAGAAAAACCGATGATCTTTCAAGGTCATCGGTTTTCTATTTTTACATCTCAAAGGTCTTGCCCATGAACCAGCGCGGTAGGTTACACCCTATGTAGTTGCCAACAACCGACAACAGCCATGCGCCAACCATCCACATCGCAAAGTCGCCATCGAGGATTGCCACCCAGTAGTAGAAGGCATCGGCAATGCAGTGCGGAAGACCACACATGATAAACACGGGGACTCCATAGAGCAGCGGTAGGTAGTTACCCTTACGTGAGCCATATAGGGCGAGGGTTACGATGATGCCCGTACCTGTGGATGTAGCAATAAGCCCATGCCACGATGCCGCCTCACGTGCCGCCATGATTGTATCGAGTCGCGCAAGCGAGGCCTCACTCATGGTGTAGTAGGCTATGTAGGCGGTGATGAGGCAACCTATGGCGTTGTAGAGAACCATAGGTATTAGTTGCAGTGACTCCTTGTAGGGGAGGTATCCCGCCTTGCCCGTGAAGAGCAGCGCCTGGCATAGCGTCACCGACATAAGACCAAAGGCGAAGAGCGCGGCACCACCCAGGCCTCCGACATGCAGAAAGACAAGTCCCGCAATGCCGATAAGTAACCCAGCAAATAGTGACATTGATATAAAGTGTCGCATATTCTCTCTTAAAGGTTAGTTGGGGCGGATAAACGTGTTAGCACCCCAAGAGTAAGGAGGCTGAAGGGGTATATGTGTCACCCCTCCAACCTCATGGGTTATTACATTACAATATTGATAATCTTACCCTTAACAACGATAATCTTCTTTGGAGCCTTGCCCTCGAGCCACTTCTGCGCACCCTCGGTGGTTACGATATGCTCGGCGATAGCATTCTGCTCCATGTCTAGGGTATACTCCTGCTTGAAGCGGAGCTTGCCATTTATCATCACAGGGTACTCAAATGAGTTCTCCACGAGATACTCGGCATTGAAGATTGGGAACTCGGCATCGCATACCGAACTCTCGTGACCCATGGCGTGCCATAGCTCCTCGGCGATGTGTGGCGCAAATGGAGCGATGAGAGCTGTCAATGGCTCAAGAATCTCGCGCTTCGAGCAATCACCAAGTTCGTTGAGGCAGATCATAAAGGCTGCAACAGAGGTGTTGAACGAGAAGTTCTCAATATCCTCTGATACCTTCTTAATGGTCTTGTGGAGACTCTTTAGCTCGGCTGGTGTGGCCTTCTCGTCATTAACGAGGAACTTGCCATCACGGTTATAGAATTTAGACCACAAGCGGCGTAGGAACTTGTGTACACCATCAATACCATTTGTATCCCATGGCTTTGACTGCTCCAATGGGCCGAGGAACATCTCATACATACGCAATGTATCTGCACCATAAGCCTCTACGATGTAGTCAGGGTTCACAACATTGAACATCGACTTTGACATCTTCTCGATAGCCCAGCCACAGATATACTTGCCATCCTCCAAGATAAACTCTGCATCGTGGAACTCTGGGCGCCACTTGCGGAATGCCTCAATGTCGAGGATGTCGTTCTTAACGATGTTCACGTCTACGTGAATCTCCTGTGTCTCATACTCGGCCTTAAGACCTAGAGATACAAACTTGTTGGTGCCAACAACACGATATACAAAGTTAGAGCGACCCTGAATCATACCCTGATTTACGAGCTTCTTGAATGGCTCCGACTCACATACATAGCCCAAGTCATAGAGGAACATGTTCCAGAAACGTGAGTACATAAGGTGTCCTGTAGCATGCTCGATACCTCCTACATAGAGGTCTACGTTACGCCAATACTCGTTTGCCTCCTTGCTAACAAGGGCCTTGTCATTACGTGGATCCATATAGCGAAGGAAGTATGCCGAGGAGCCTGCAAAACCTGGCATTGTTGATAGCTCAAATGGATATCCCTCCTCGTTGTGCCAATTCTCCACACGTGCCAAAGGTGGCTCACCCTCCTCGGTAGGGCCGAAGTTCTCGATAGGTGGTAGTGTGAGAGGTAGCTTATCATCTGTGAGGCGGTATGCCACATCATCCTTGTAGTAGATAGGGAATGGCTCGCCCCAGTAACGCTGGCGTGAGAAGATAGCATCACGAAGGCGGTAGTTTACAAGACGCTTTCCGAGACCACGGTTCTCAACCTCCTTAAACATGAAGTCTATAGCCTCCTTTACATCCATGCCATTGATGATGTCGGAGTTGATAAGTTTACCCTCCTTGGCATCGTATGACTCTACCTCGATGTTTCCGCCCTCAACAACAGGGATGATATCTAGGCCAAAGTGGCGAGCAAAGGCATAGTCGCGTGAGTCGTGTGCAGGTACGGCCATAATAGCACCTGTACCATAGCCCGAGAGTACATAGTCTGAAATGTAGATAGGAATAGCGTTGCCCGTAAATGGGTTAATAGCGTAAGAGCCAGTCTTCACGCCACTAACACGCTTTGTGTCGGCGATACGCTCACGCTCCGAGCGGCGCTTTGTCTCTGCGATGTATGCCTCCACAGCCTCGCGGTTATCCTCTGTAGTAAGCTCCGATACCCATTCATGCTCTGGCGCAATGACCATAAACGTAACGCCATAGATGGTGTCGGGACGTGTGGTGAAGATCTCCAATTTGCGATCCGAACCTGCTACATCGAAGAATACCTGCGCACCTACCGAGCGACCAATCCAGTTACGCTGAATCTCCTTCAATGACTCGCTCCACTCTAGGCTCTCAAGGCCATCCAACATACGCTGTGCGTAGGCCGTAACACGCAACAACCAC
>JAEIGA010009389.1_pt1 | contig 14800 bp, 14 predicted proteins | sample 9270691 | NCBI WGS metagenome assembly JAEIGA01 (sample SAMN17057246, study PRJNA624740) | gut metagenome | biome: biome; isolation source: fecal sample | host: Bos grunniens | place: China: Xizang | collected 2019
CAAAAGCGTCGTCAGACCACTTCGTACGTGCATATCACGATACATACGGACTTCCGACAGTCGTTACCAACTGCTCGAACAACTACGGTCCATATCAGTTCCCGGAGAAGCTTATTCCTCTCTTCATCAACAATATACGTCACGGTAAGCCGCTGCCGGTATATGGCAAGGGCGAGAATGTCCGTGACTGGCTCTATGTTGAGGACCATGCCCGTGCGATCGACCTCATCTTCCATGAAGGCAAGGTAGCCGAGACATACAACATCGGCGGATTCAACGAGTGGAAGAACATCGACCTGATCAAGGTCATGATCAAGACTGTGGACAGGATCCTGGGCAATCCTGAAGGTCAGAGCCTCGGTCTGATTACTTATGTGACCGACCGCCTTGGCCACGATGCCCGCTATGCAATCGACTCGACCAAGCTCCAGAAGGAACTCGGATGGGAACCGTCTCTCCAGTTCGAGGAAGGCATCGAAAAGACAGTCCGCTGGTACCTCGACAACCAGGAATGGATGGACAACATCACTTCCGGTGAGTACGAGAAGTATTATGAGGAGATGTATAAGGGGAGGTAAGACTTCATGCAAGATAATTTATCCGCAAATAACAAGAGAATAGCAAAGAATACCTTGCTGCTATACTTCCGAATGCTCTTGACCATGCTGGTTACTCTCTATACGAGTCGCGTGGTGCTGAGGGAGTTAGGAGTGGACGACTATGGCATCTACAATGTCGTAGGTGGTGTCGTTGCTATGTTCAATGTCATAAGTGGAGCGTTATCTTCTGCAATCAGCAGGTTCATTACCTTTGAGTTGGGAAAAGGCAATCTTGATAAACTCAAGAAGGTGTTTTCTTCGGCAATTACAATCCAGATCTTCATAGCCCTGGTCATATTCATATTGGCGGAAAGTGTAGGACTGTGGTTTATCAACAACAAGCTCGTCATACCGGTTGAAAGACTTGATGCAGCCCATTGGGTCTTTCAGTTTTCGATAATGACATTTGCTGTAAACCTGATAAGTCTTCCTTACAATGCAACGATAATCGCGCATGAGAGGATGTCTGCATTTGCATATATCAGCATAGTCGAGGTGATAAGCAAGCTGGGAATTGCCTTCTGTCTTGGTTTTGCACCTTTTGACAGGTTGATCTTCTATGCACTTCTGCTGATGATTGTAGCTGTCATGATAAGGATGATATATGCTTATTATTGCAGGAAACATTTTGATGAATGTGCCGGCTACAGGTTCATTTTGGACAGAAGTCTCCTGAAGGAGATGTTCGGTTTTGCCGGCTGGAATTTCATAGGAACTTCTTCGGCTGTCCTGAGGGATCAGGGAGGCAATATTCTTCTGAACATGTTCTATGGACCTGAAGTGAATGCCGCCCGTGGTCTTGCAATGCAGGTCAGTCATGCAGTCCAGGGATTTGTGACCAATTTCATGACGGCTCTCAATCCCCAGATAACGAAATCATATGCTTCAGGACAGCACGACTATATGATGACTCTCATATTTCAGGGAGCACGATTGTCATATTATATTTTGTTGCTGCTGTCACTTCCTATCATATTCAATACATCATATCTGCTGTCCATATGGTTGGAAACAGTACCTGCCCATACGGTTATATTCGTGCAGCTGGTATTGGTGTTTGCAATGAGCGAATCGCTGGCAACTCCTCTTGTTACAGCGATGCTTGCTACAGGCAAGATCCGTAACTACCAGCTCCTGGTCGGTGGTCTGCAGCTTATGAACCTGCCGGTCTCATATTTTCTTCTTAGAGCAGGATATCCCCCACAGATAATCTTTATAGTTGCAATATGCATATCTGTTGCATGTGAGATGGCCAGGTTGTATATGCTCCGTAAAATGATCAAACTGCCGGTTAAGGATTTCTTCACTAAGGTGTACTTCAATGTGATGGTTGTGACTTTGGTGGCTTCAGTCCTTCCGTATCTGTTTGTTACAAATATGGAAACGTCCTTTGTAAACTTCATCGCTTCATGCATGGTATGTGTCGTCAGTACATTGACATCAATATATTTAATCGGATGCAACAAGGATGACAGGAAACTGATACACTCATTCTTGAGTAACATTGTTCAAAAGCTTAAACGAAGATGATCAAGATCATAGATCCGTCAGAGTGCTGTGGATGTACGGCTTGTGCATCGGTTTGTCCTAGAGATGCAATCTCTATGAAACCGGATGTCATGGGTTTTCTGTATCCGTCTGTAGACGAAGCCAATTGTATCGAATGTGGCTTATGCGAAAAGGTGTGTGCATTCAATGATGCTTATGATACATCTATGAACCTCCCGCAGCCGCTCGTATATGCAGCACGACACAAGGATATCAAGGAGGTTGAGACCAGCAGGTCCGGTGCATCGTTCATCGCCATTTCCGATCATATTCTCGAGAACGGTGGAGTCGTGTATGGAGCAGGTTATGCGGATCATTTCCGAGTTGTGCATAAAAGGGCAACGACAAAGGCTGACAGAGATGAGTTCAAGGGAAGCAAATATGTGCAGAGTGATATGACAGGCGTTTTCCGTCAAGTAAGGGAAGATTTGAAAGGCGGACTGACAGTCCTGTTTTCAGGAACTCCATGCCAGACTGCGGGCCTGAATTCCTTTGTGGGAAAAAAACTCCGTGAGAACCTTATCCTTATTGATATAGTATGCCATGGAGTACCATCTCCATTTTTGTGGAGAGATTATCTGTCATACATAGAAGGAAAATATGGCGAGAGGATTGAATGGGTGAATTTCAGGGATAAGGGACTTTTTGGATGGACAGCCCATAAGGAATCATTCGGATTGAAGGACAAGGTGGTATCAATGCGAACTTTCACATATCTTTTCTATAGACATCTGATGTTTCGCCATTCATGTGGAAAATGCAAGTATACAAACCTTAAACGTCCTAGTGATGTGACGCTTGCAGATTTCTGGGGATGGGAAAAGACAGACCCGAATTTGAATGCTGATGACAAGGGAGTTTCCTTGGTGTTCTGTAATACGGAAAAGGGCAGGGAAATCTTCGACATTGTTGCCGACAGGATGAATGTCATTCCGGTAGAGCTGAATAACTGCATGCAGCACAACTTGAAGTCTCCAAGCAAGATGAATGCTCACAGGATGGATTTTGAAAGATCATACGAGCGTAACGGCTTTGAATATGTCATGACGCATTATGGGGATATCGGATGGAGATATAGGGTCAGATGTATTCTGGTCAATGTCAAGATGGGAATAAAGAGATTGATTGAAAGATGAAGAAGATAGGAATACTTACATTTCATTGTGCACATAATTACGGGGCTGTCCTTCAATGTTATGCATTGCAGGAATATCTGAAAAGCCTCGGATATGATGCAAGAGTGATCAACTATCGCCCGAAATATCTTTTCAAGGCATATCGTATCATAAACAGACGAGGCTTCAAGACTTCAAATCCGGTCAGACTGATCAGGAATTTATTTCATGAACTTCTTATGGCGCCGATACGATGTGTCAGACGTTATCGTTTCAACAGGTTCATAAGGACTAACCTTATCCTGACGCCAGCGGTGTCGAAGAATGCAATACCGTCAGATTTTGATGCATATGTTGTAGGAAGTGACCAGATCTGGAATCCTGATATCACAAGAGGTTTCGACAATGTATACTTCTGTGATTTTCATTTCCGGAAAGGCGACAGAAGGTATCTGTCCTATGCGGCCAGTGCGGAAATGGACAGTCTTAATGCAGAAGACGCGGATTTCTATAGAACGGCTCTTGTCAATCTTGATTCGATAAGCGTACGTGAAGGCGGATTGAAGGAAATGCTGCAACCTTTGTCGCAGAAGGAGATAGCTCATGTACTTGATCCAGCTCTCCTGATAGATAGGGGAATGTGGGGAAAGATAGCTTCCGATAATCCTGTGAAGGGAAGGTATGTGTTGGTATATCAGGTCCGTGAAGATAAGGAAACGGAAAAGATCGCACAGCAAGTGGCGGATCAGTTGGGAATTCGTGTGGTAAGTCTTGTCGCTAAGGTTGATGCGTTCCGAAGCAATGCGTGCTTGACAGCAGCGCCTGAGCATTTTGTGACAATGATAAGGGATGCCGACTGCGTGATCACGACTTCTTTCCATGCTACTGCATTTTCAATAATCTTCAACAGACCGTTTTATGCAGTACGTCTCAACGACGGAAAGGATTCTAGGGTAGGTTCACTTCTGGAGTCCCTGGGGCTTGTAGATAGATTGGTGGAAAAAGATGATAAGCCGGTATTCTCGGATATTGAATATACAGAGGCAAACAGAAGATTGGATATCTTGCGTAGCGGGTCACAAGACTATCTGAAATCTGCATTGTCATTGTAGCCATGTTAATAAGGTACATGTATGATTGAACGCAATCCTTTGGTTTCTGTTATCGTACCTGTCTATAAGGCAGAGAAATATATGCATAAATGCATTGATAGTATTCTGGGTCAGACCCTTCAGGATATTGAAGTTCTGCTCATCGATGACGGAAGTCCGGATGAGTCAGGACGGATCTGTGATGAATATGCAGGAAAAGATACCAGGGTACGTGTATTTCATAAGGAGAACGGAGGTGTCAGTTCGGCCCGCCAGATGGGCCTTGACAATGCTGTGGGAAAGTATCTTATTCATGCTGATCCTGATGACTGGACTGAAAAGGATATGTTGGAAGAACTGTATCATGCTGCGGAAGAAGCCAAGGCAGATATGGTGATATGTGATTTTTTCTGGGAGAGCGGGAAGTCTTCATCCGTATGCAGGCAGCAGCCCCCTGCCCTTGATCCAGATTCTGTCCTTACGTCCTTGTTTCAAGGCATCCATGGCAGCTGCTGGAATAAATTGGTAAGGACTGAACTGTTCAGAAAATACGATATAGGCTTCAAGGATGGCTTGTCTTTCTGCGAGGACCTGATGATCAATGCCAGATTGTTGAGGAACCCTTTGAAGGTGGCGTATGTTGACAAGCCGTTCTATCATTATGTGCAGCATGTGAATCAGAACTCGATATCCAGATCATATTCGCATGCAGTATATGAGTATGACCATGCCCTGACCGAGGCTGTGACTGAAGTTACGAAAGGAACCAAAGCAGAACAGGCAGCTGAAGTCTATATGAGGACCATGGCAGTCCAGCGTGCTTTCTTTTCCGGATTCTTTACATCCGGAGAATTCAAGGATAGGTTTTATGAGAGCCGACATCATGTGAAGCAGGCATATCATTTCGGTGTTGCTGTCAGGATGGCCCTCTATCTTTCCTGCATAGGTTTCTACAAGCCGATATATGGTGTGATGGATTTAGTAAGAAGACTGAAGAGTTGACGACAAGGATGTTTTATGTATATCTGATATTCTCATTGCTGTGCGGTGTTGTCAGCATTCTCGGTGACCATATTGGTGTCGGGATGCTGGATTATGCCTTGTTCAGCATGTTCCTTGCCATTTCCGTTGTTATGGCAAGGAAGAGATTTGTCGTCCCAAGAAGCTATATGCTTATCCTTGTCGCATACATACTGCTGATGTCTGTCAATGCATATCTGTCTCCGTATACTGCTGGAATAAAATATGTTGTCATTGGTGCGGTAGCTACATTGATGCCGTTCATACTATTCATGGTTTCCTATAACTATGTGATGGATGACAAGGATTTGAGCCGGTTGATTGACGCCATGATATATCTTGTCCTGGCAATGTGTGGCATCGCGGTTGTCGAGACTTTGCTGTTTCCTCCGGTTTATGAAATGTCGTCAATCCTGAAGATTTCCGTTATAAAACCGGGATTCTTTGCATCCATGTGTAATCAGGGAGTGATACTGAGCCTCTATCAGTATTCAATATCTCATAAGAAAAAATATAGAAGCCTTGCATTGATTCTGTCTGTCGCTGCAGTGCTGACTATTCAGCTGAAGGTTATCGCGGGTCTTGCCTGCATATGGCTGCTTTATTCCCTTTTCATGTCGAAGAAGAAGCAGAGGGTTAGATCAATTGCAATGATGCTTTTATGTACGGTTGTAGTGGTATTTGCCGTAAGCAAGATACCGTCTTTGTCTGCAAAGGTAGAAAAGTATATTGGCCTTTATGGCGAGGATAATTCCTATGAAACAGTCGCCCGACCTGCATTGTACTATCAATCCGTAAATATCGCAAATGACTTCTTCCCTTTGGGTTCCGGTCAGGGCACATTTGGAAGTATACCGGTAAATATGATCTACAATCCGGTATATTACGATTATGGACTTAACGGCATTTATGGCTTGGGAGAAACCGGTGACAATTTCAAGATGGATACTCACTGGTCCAACATCTTGGGAGAGAATGGATATTTAGGTACATTGCTGTATCTGCTTCTGTTCTGCTACCCATTGAGGTACATCAGGAAGGTAAGGAATCATCCGAAATACAGGTCGGTCAGATTCCTGATGACGACTGTAATCGTGGTGGTCATGTTCGAATCCCTGACTTTGTGTATTCCGGGACGTATGGCATTCATGTTCATATATGCCGGTGTTTTATCAATAATATGTCGCAAGATATCAATGAGTCGCTTATGAAAGTCAGGTATTTCTTAATTTCCAATATGTGGCCTTCTGGTGACAATCCCGGTTATGGCTCGTTTGTCAGGAATATAGTGGACGGATTGGAAGACAATTCCTATGAGTGTACATGTCGTGCAGTGATTGTCGGACGCCCGAAGTCTATGCTGGACAAGCTGCGCAAGTATCTGCAGTTTTATGTCAGCATAATGCTGAACTATTTCAAGGATTATGAGTTCATCTATATTCACTTTCCAAATCAGGCCTTGCCGATCCTCATTCCTTTGTTCTTAATAAAGAGGAAGAAGGTCATTGTAAATCTTCACGGAGAAGACCTTCTTTATAAGGACAGGGGACTTTCCCGGATGCTTGGAAGGATGAATGACTGGTTCCTGTCAAAGGTCGATGCGGCAGTTGTGCCATCTGACTATTATAGGCAGGTTGCCCTGGAGAGGATCCACTGCAATCCTGAAAAGATTTTGGTATCTCCTTCCGGAGGTATCAGCCCGTCTGCCTTTTATCCGGAAAGACCTGAAGCCAGCGACAGTTCCGTAACCTATATCGGTTATGTCGGAAGGATTGACCCGAATAAAGGATGGCGACAGTTCGTCGAAGTAGTCTCCAGGCTGCCAGAGGATTTCAAATTCAAGGCAACACTCATTGGAACAGGTTCGGAAGTGGAGGACTTGAAGAAGGAAATCGAAAGTGTCAAGCCAAGGGCTGTCGAATATGTGTCGCATGTCGCTCAGCATGAACTCAGGAAATATTACTCCAGATTTGACTTGCTGATATTCCCGACCATGAGAAAGGAGGAGTCATTGGGACTGGTTGGCATAGAAGCGATGGCATGCGGTACTCCTGTAATAGGCTCTGACATAGGAGGCATTCCATCATATCTTAAAGATGAAACAAATGGTTTTCTGGTAGAACCGGGAAATGTTGACGCCATCATTGACCGTGTCCTGAGATATTCGGAGATGAGTGCGGATGAGAAAGAGGCAATGAAGATGAACTGCATTGAGAGAAGCAAGGCTTATTATACCCATAATGTGGCAGAAGAGCTTGCGCGGAAGTTTAATGAAATACTTGGATAAAATTCTGTAGAATGAATATAAAGAGATTGAAGATAAACCTTTTTCTGTCTTTGATGAATTTACCTATGCGCAGACAGAAACGTTGGCGTTTTGCACGATGGGCTGGGGTAAATATCGGCCCTGAGACATTTATAGGAAGGAATGTGACCTTTGATTCCATGTATCCGGAGAAACTGAAATGTGGCACCAACGTCCATATTGCAGACGGATGCGTTTTCCTTACCCATTATTTGGATACTTCCAGAGATGGAATTCATTTTGTGTCAGGGGAAATCGAATTGGGAAACAATGTCTTCATCGGAACGAATGCCATCATTTCAAAACCTGTCAAGATTGGTGACAATGTCATAATCGGAGCAGGGTCTATAGTTACGAAGGATATCCCTGCAAATGAAATATGGGCCGGTAATCCGGCTAGATTGATCAAGAAGAGATAAATGAAAAAAGTATCAATAATAGGCACCCAAGGCGTACCTGCTAACTATGGCGGATTTGAATCTCTGGTGGAGAACATCATCGGGGAAAACAAGTCTGAGGATATCAGGTATACGGTATTCTGCAGCGGTAAGGATATGCAGGAGAGGCTTGATGAATACAAGGGGGCTGAACTTAAATATATACCGCTGAGGGCTAATGGCGCACAGAGTATTCCGTATGATATCTGGTCATTCCTGAGGGTGCCGAAGGATTCGGATGTAATCCTCGTGCTGGGAGTTTCCGGATGCATCATACTGCCGTTGTACCGAATCTTTTCAAGGAAGAAGCTTGTTATCAACATTGATGGTCTTGAACATAGAAGGGAGAAGTGGGGAAGGATGGTGAAGGCTTTCCTCAAGTTCTCGGAAAGTCTTGCCGTAAGATATGCAGATGTCATCATATCTGACAACAAGGGAATCCAGGACTATGTGAAGGAAGAGTACGGCAAGGATTCTGTCCTCATAGCATATGGCGGCGACCATGCGGTCAGGACGACAGATCCGAAGTTTGAGGACGAGGTACTTGGACGATTCGGACTTGAGCGCGACGGCTATGCCGTTTCCGTATGCAGGATTGAGCCTGAAAACAACTGCCATCAGACATTGGAAGCATTTGCCCGTACCGGCAGGAAGCTTCTCTTCATCGGAAACTGGGACCGTAGCGAATATGGCAGGAAACTCAAGGAAACATACGCTTCATACGACAATATCCTGATCCAGGATCCGATATACGATGTTGACATCCTTCATGTCTTGAGAAGCAACGCGGGACTGTATGTGCATGGACACAGCGCCGGCGGTACGAATCCTTCTCTTGTCGAGGCCATGTTCTTCGGACGTCCGATCCTATGCTATGATGTGGTGTACAACCGTGAAAGCACCCATGGCATGTCGTATTACTGGGGTAATGTCGAGGAACTTGCAGCATTGCTTGGCCGAGAAGACCTGAATGGTGCAGGTGTTAAGGAAATTGCGGAAAATGAATATACATGGAAGAGGATAACCTCTCAATATGAGGCTTTGTATTAGCCTTGTGCTTTCATTGATTTTTGCTATCTTTGAATAAGTAACAACAGCAAATTTTTTAGATATGAAAATTGCAGTAGCAGGAGCTGGATATGTGGGTCTGTCAATGGCGACTCTGCTTTCACAGAAGCATGATGTGACGGTGGTCGATGTCGTGCAGGAGAAGGTGGATATGATCAACCGTCGCCAGTCTCCTATACAGGATGAGTATATTGAGAGCTACTTTGCACAGAAGACGCTCAGCCTCGTAGCGACCCTGGATGCTTCGGAAGCATATGAAGGTGCTGATTTCGTGATAGTTGCTGCTCCGACCAATTATGATCCCAAGAAGAATTTCTTCGATACGTCTGCAGTCGAAGACGTGGTTGCCCTGGTGACCGGAGTGAATCCGGAGGCCGTGGTGGTCATAAAGTCGACGGTCCCTGTGGGATTCACATCCGCGTTGAGAGAGCGTACCGGCAACGCGAACATCCTCTTCAGTCCGGAGTTCCTCAGGGAGTCACAGGCTCTTTATGACAATCTCTATCCGAGCCGTATCGTTGTTGGAACAGACATGAATGACAGGAGGCTTGTTGAGTCGGCAGAGAAATTTGCAGGACTCCTGAAGGAGGGAGCGCTCAAGGATGATGTCAGGACTGTCCTGATGGGATTTACCGAGGCAGAGGCGGTGAAGCTCTTTGCCAATACATATCTCGCCCTTCGAGTAAGCTATTTCAATGAACTTGATACTTATGCTGAGATAAAGGGATTGGATACCAGAAAGATCATCGAGGGTGTTAGTCTTGATTCACGTATCGGTGACCATTACAACAATCCATCTTTCGGATATGGTGGATACTGCCTTCCGAAGGATACCAAGCAGCTCCTTGCCAACTATGACGATGTGCCGCAGAATCTGATCCAGGCCATCGTAGAAAGCAACCGCACAAGAAAGGACTATATCGCGGACAGGGTGCTTCAGATGGCAGGGTACTATTCATATTACGATGGTCCTGAATATGATGCTACAATGGAGAGGAAGTGTGTTATTGGAGTATATCGACTGACCATGAAGTCCAATTCCGACAACTTCCGCCAGAGTTCGATCCAGGGCATCATGAAGCGAGTGAAGGCCAAAGGGGCTACCGTAATCGTATATGAACCTACTCTCGAAGACGGCTCTACATTCTTTGGCAGCAAGGTGGTGAATGACCTTGAGGCGTTCAAGGCACAGTCTGATGCCATCGTCGCAAACCGTTACGACGCTTCCCTTGAGGATGTGATGGGCAAGGTCTATACAAGAGATATTTTTAACAGAGACTAGTTTATGGCAAATCATGTAGTGATAATGGCCGGAGGCATCGGTAGCCGATTCTGGCCGATGAGTACCCCGGAGTGTCCTAAGCAGTTCATCGATGTGATGGGCTGCGGAAAGACCATGATACAGATGACCGTGGAGCGTTTCGCCCCGCTTTGCCCGATGGAGAACTTCTGGGTCGTTACCGGAGCTTCATATGTGGATACCGTGCGTGAACAGCTTCCCGGCATCCCCGCAGGAAACATTCTTGCAGAGCCATGTGCCAGAAATACAGCTCCGTGCATAGCCTATGCGTGCTGGAAGATACGTATGAGGGATGAAGCAGCAAACATAGTGGTGACTCCTTCCGACGCCTTGGTTATAGACGGTGATGAATTCCGTCGTGTGATAGGGGAGGCGCTTGAGTTTACGGCTGCAGGACAGCGCATTGTGACTGTCGGTATCACTCCGACCCGTCCTGAGACAGGTTACGGCTATATCCATCGCGATCGTCAGCCTGAGTCGGGAGATGAACTGTTCCATGTGACAGCCTTCCGCGAGAAGCCTTCTCTTGAGGTGGCCAAGCAGTATCTTGAGGACGGAAATTATCTGTGGAATGCCGGAATCTTCGTCTGGAATGTTTCTACCATCGTTGAGTCCATCCGATCATATGTTCCTGACATCGCTGCGAAGATGGACAGGATGGCAGAGGCTTTCGGTAAGGAGGACGAGTACGCCGTTGTCGAGGAAATATTCCCTACATGCGAAAAGATATCCATTGACTATGCGGTCATGGAAAAGTCACCTTGCATCTATACGATTCCGGGCAGTTTCGGATGGAGCGACGTAGGTACATGGGGCTCTCTCCGTACCTTGCTTCCACAGGATGAGGACGGAAATGCAGTGGTAGGGGAGAATGTGCATCTTTATGGATGCAGGGGCTGTATCGTGCATGCGCCGAATGCTGCCAGTGTGGTTCTGGAAGGATTGGAGGACAGCATAATCGTGGAACGCAACGGTCGTATCCTCATCTGCCGTCTAAGCGAAGAACAAAGGATAAAGGATTTTACAAAGTAATATGAAGAGACTATTTGCACTTCTGGTACTGTGCGTCTTTGCATTCGTTTCGTCTGAAACATGTCATGCACAGTTCAGCAAGCTTTCATTCGGAAAGTATGGCATATCATCCATCAGGCCGGAGAGCCTGCGTGCGGTCCGTGGCGCAGCGTGGATAGATGTGACCAATCCAATGGAGGGATTTACTGTTTCGGAGATTAAAGGTACCGTCTATAAGAATGGAACTGCCTTTGTCAGCGGCTCCGCATCAGATGTCCATGTGCCTTCAGGTACAGGACGCGTCACCGTCAACGGACGTGCTTCCCTCAGTCCGGATGCCTCCCTTTGGAGTGTGCTTGCTCTGATCGCCTTTGATCCCGAGGACTATTCCGTAGATCTGACCGTGCGCATCACCTTGGATTCCGGTGCGACAAGAGTCGTGTCCAAGAAGAAGATGCCGGTGTCTGCACTCTTGAAACTGATTTAGGCTATGGCAGATAACTACCTTGAGAAAAAGATGGAAGAACTCCAGGCAAGGAAGGCCAAGGAGGCTCGGGCAAAGCAGATCGCCTGGAAGAAGCGAATGGACGCTTACCGTAAGAAACTTGAAGAGGAAGCTAAAAAGAATGACTGATATGATACCTGACTGGGCTAAGGAAATGAATTGCGCTGTAACTGTCTGCGATAAGGACGGCGTGATTCTTTATATGAACAACAAGGCAAAGGAGACATTTGCGTCCCATGGCGACCTGGTCGGACGTAACCTTATGGGATGCCATAACGAACGATCGAAGGAGATAATCCGTAACCTGCTGGAAACCGGAGGTTCAAATGCCTATACGATAGAGAAGAACGGTCTGAAGAAGATGATCTATCAGACAGCGTGGAAACAGGAGGGCGTAGTTGCTGGTCTTGTGGAAATCTCCATGGTAATACCGTCCGACATGCCTCACTACATCCGAGGCTGACCCGTTTACGGTCCCGATGAAACCTATACTGTCGGCTGAGTGCATTACTGATCGCACTCAGCCGATAGTAGTTTTGTGTAAGTAACTGTTGTTCAGTTTGTTGTTGAATGGGAATGTCGGTAATGCACGCTTCGACCTGCACATTGCCAACATGGTTAAGTATATCCATGTGTGAAGCAATTACTTTGTGTTTTTATAAAAATCAAGGTAATTTCCTGTGGTGAATCGCCTTTCTGGATGTCTGGGATGGCGATTTTGCAATTTATCCGCATATTTTTTCGGTATGCGGATAATACTTCAGTACTTTGCAGGGATTAAATACGAACATGATGAAGGAGATTTTGTTGATGGGAGATAAAAGGCGTAAGGGAGCAACGTTTTACCATGTATATACAAAGGGATTGGAAGATGATGTGATATTCAGGGAACGATGTGATTATATTGCAGGGATGAATTATGTTCCAGTCTCATTATGCTGGCTGGATGCTGTGATGCTTGCTTTTGTGTTGATGTCAAATCACTTCCATTTTATCATTTATGCAACCAGAGATGAGTGCGAATTGTTTATAGATCGTTATAAACGACTTGTCTCCAGGTATGTCAGGAATAAATATGGTACACGAAAGATCTTAAGGTCAGTAAAGACAGGTTGCTCCGAGATAGATTTGACTGATGAGGGTTTGAAACGCCTCATTGCATATGTACTTAATAATCCTGTAAAAGCTGGAGTCAATTGTATGCCACAGAATTATGAATGGGGTTCAGGCTGGTGCTATTTTACAAATATGGAACATGCTCCCTGCAAGCGTCTGGCTGATTTTGGGGTCAGGCAGCAAGCGAGGATTCTTAAGTCCGAAGTGAAACTTGATGGGAGGTTCCATGTAACTGATTCTGGATATATAAGCCCGGACTCGTATGTGGATGTGGCGTTTGTACAGAATCTTTTCGGTCGGGCCCGTTCGTTGGAATATTTCCTAAGCGTTTCTAACAGAAGTTCATATGACAATGACGGTGCAATCGTTTTTTCTGATTCCCTTGTTCTGGCCGGAGTGAAGGAAATTCTTGATAAGAAATACGAATCTTTACAGGTGGATGAGTTGTCTGCAGACATAAGGGCAAAACTTATCCGGGAAATCAGACGACAGTTCAATTCTCCTCCCAAGCAACTGGCCAGAGTCTTTAGATGTCACCTGAAAGATGTTGTCAATGTCCTTAATGGATGATTTGGTACTTACTGTCGGTAAAGTGCATCCTCTCAAGCACTTTACCGACAGTTGTTTTTTGTAAATCATTGATAATTAATATGATGCTAAAAAAAGATGTCGGCTGAGTGCATTACAGATTGCACTCAGCCGACAGTATTTTGAATCAGTGGGGTGAAATCCCCTTATCTGCGTTTCTTTCCGCCGTGGAATCCGCCAGGACGCATCATGTTGCTCATGTTGGCTCCCATTACGGTCTTCATCATCTTTCTTGTTCCCTCGAACTGCTTGAGGAGCTTGTTTACATCAGGGATTGAAGTACCTGAACCGTCTGCAATCCTCTTGCGTCGGCTTCCGTTGATTGCCTCAGGATGTTCACGCTCATATGGTGTCATCGAGAGGATGATTGCCTCTGTGCTCTTGAATGAGCTGTTGTCCATGTCGACATCCTTGAGGACCTTGCCCATGCCCGGAATCATTGAAGCGAGATCCTTGATGTTACCCATCTTCTTGATCTGCTGGATCTGCTGGTAGAAGTCCCAGAGGGTGAACTGATCCTTTGCGAGCTTCTTCTTGAGTTCGCGTGCCTGTGCCTCATCGAACTGCTCCTGAGCCTTCTCAACGAGGGAAACGACGTCTCCCATGCCGAGGATACGGTCTGCAATACGGTTTGGATGGAATACGTCAAGTGCCTCCATCTTCTCACCTGTGCTGACGAACTTGATCGGCTTGCCGACAACTGCTCTGATAGAGAGAGCCGCACCACCGCGGGTGTCACCGTCCATCTTGGTGAGGACAACGCCGTCGAAGTCGAGTCTGTCATTGAAAGCCTTGGCTGTCTCGACTGCATCCTGACCTGTCATCGCATCCACTACGAAGAGTGTCTCTGTTGGGTTGACTGCCTTGTGGAGAGCAGAGATCTCGTCCATGAGTTCCTGATCCACTGCGAGACGTCCGGCTGTATCGACGATTACTACTGAATATCCTTCAGACTTTGCCTTCTTGATTGCATTCTGCGCAATCTGGATAGGATCCTGTACGCCAGCCTCCGAGTACACTTCAACTCCGATCTGCTCTCCGAGGACCTTCAACTGGTCGATCGCTGCAGGACGGAAGTAGTCGCAGGCAGCGAGGAG
>JAEIGA010009390.1_pt1 | contig 14799 bp, 11 predicted proteins | sample 9270691 | NCBI WGS metagenome assembly JAEIGA01 (sample SAMN17057246, study PRJNA624740) | gut metagenome | biome: biome; isolation source: fecal sample | host: Bos grunniens | place: China: Xizang | collected 2019
CCGCTTCCTGCACGACCTCAAAATTGATCTTATCCTCGGTGGTGTTCAGCTCCGCGGCGATGAGCGCGCGGGCCTCCTCCACGGAGGCGGCTTCTTTGACGATTTCTCTTGCCATGTCGTTATTCCTCCACTTGTTCATCCGCCGCCAGAGTCTCCTGCGGGGCGTCTTCGGTCACGGTCTTTTTAGAAGCGGGCTTCTTGCCGGCTTTTTGTGCGCGCTTTTCGTTCTCTTCCTGCTGACAAGCGGCCTGCTCGGCAAGACGAGCGGCTTTCAGACGCTCCTTATCCTCCTGCTTCTTGCGTCGGCGCTCGGCGTATTCCAATTCCGCCTGCGCGCGGATCTTCGCAGGATTATACATCGTATTGAGCACCACCGACTGTACCAGAGCAAGCAGGTTGGAGAAGATCCAGTAAACCGCCACACCCGCAGGCACGGAGAAGGAGATGACCAGCGACATCACCGGCATCATATACATCATCATATTGGGAGAGCAACCGCCGGGCTGCTGAGGCTGCTCGGGCTGGCTGGCCTTGTTGTAATGCATCGACAAAAGACTGGTGAACAACGCCGTCACACCCGAAAGGATCGCGATGATCCACAGCCAGTTGGGAAGAATGCCGCTGTACGAGGGCTGCTGCAGCAGTGACACGCCGAAGACGCTGAACTGATCCTTCGTCTCCTTAAGCAGGTCCATCGTCGCCGCGGCGTCAGCCTCGGACTTACCGCCATTGACGAGCGCGGCGTGGATCTTCTCCTCGTATTTGTCCACCTTCTCCATTAGGTTCATCTCACGGTAGTATGACTTTTCGGAGAAGCTGTTCTTATCTTTCTTTTCATCCCAAGTGCCGTCTTCCTTCATCGCCTCGACGACCGCGGTCGTGCAGGTGGTGATGTCGGCATCGGGCATCTGCTTAATGTACACAAGCGGCTTATAGATAACCGCAATAACGGAAAACAGCACCAGCATCTGCACGATCATCGGCAGACAGCCGCCGGTCAGGCTGACGCCCTCTTTTTCGTACAGCGCCTGCTGCTTCTCCGCCAGCTTCTGGCGGTCGTTGGCATACTTCTTTTGAATGCGCTCAAGACGCGGAGCCAGACGCGCACGGTCTGCCGCGGACTTCTGCGATTTGATATTCAGCGGGAACATCAGCAAACGCACGAGCAGTGTAAAAACAAACAATGCCACGAAATAGTTCGGCAGCAATTCATAGATCCACCGCAGGACAAAGCCGAGCGGGGTCGCGAGAAAACTAAAAAGACCCATAATCTCATAGCCTCCAAACCGTCGGGAGACCCGACGCGATTTTTCTTATTTTTTTCGCCGCCACGGAATGGGGAACTCCTCGGGTACGGGATCGTACCCGCCGCGGCAGAGCGGATTGCAGCGCAGGATGCGCCACAGGGCGAGACCGGTGCCTAAAATGACGCCGAAGCGCTCCAGCGCTTCGATGGCGTATGCCGAGCAGGTGGGCAAGAAGCGGCAAGCCGGCGAAGTCCTCGCGGAGATGTGTTTTTGATAAAAACGGATGAGGGCGATCAGCCAATTTTTCGGCAGATACCATTTACGCATCGTCGATCACACCCATCTGTCGCAGGTGGCTCTCGATAACGGGAGCAAGCTGCGTGCTTTTCATCGTGGTCAGGCGGGTGCGTGCGACAAACACGATGTCCCATCCGCCGATCTTTGAAAACTGCGGGCGAAACGCCTCGCGGATGACGCGACGGCATCGGCTGCGCACGACAGCCCTGCCCAATTTTTTGCCCGTGGTGATGCCGACGCGCGGCTCACCCAGCCGATTTTTGCGCACGTAGGTGACAAGGGCCGGGTGTACCTGCGACCGACCGCGGTAATACAACGTGCGGAAGTCCTTGTTCTCCCGCAGGGTCAACCACGTTGCCACTGTCCCCGCCTCCTTGTCGTTTTTTGTGCTGCGTCCGGAGTAAGAAAAAAGGCCACACAACGGTGGCCTCTTTGATCAATAGCTCAGACGCGCTCTGCCTTTCGCTCTTCTGCGAGCCAAAACCTTACGGCCGTTGGCTGTTGCCATTCTCTTACGGAAACCATGTTCCATTTTGCGATGCCGCTTCTTGGGCTGGTAGGTACGAAACATGTATACTCCTCCTTTCGTATCGGGGTGATGCTGCAGGAAGGAATAAACCCACTCATACAGCCTGACAATGACATATTATATACCAACCAAATCCGAAAAGTCAAGGCAAATTTCCCGTTCTGTGCGGATTTTTTAAAATTATTTTTTCCGCTTGTGGTATATTCGCGTGAAAACCACCATATATTGTATTTTTCGGCGTTAAACGGGCAAATACGGCACCTTTATTTTCGCGATACCCTATACGGGCGAAATTTTTTCAACAAATAGCGTAAAAAGCGTTGAAAAAATTCTCGATTTATGCTACAATTAGAGTTGTGATTATATTGCCTTTTTTCGGCGTTCATAGAACAAATGGAATGTTTGAGGAGTAGCAAAATTATGGAATCAATCAAACAAATTTGGGCGAGCGTAATGGAGGAGATTCTCAACTCCGGCATCAGCAGCATCGCCTATGACATCTGGATCAAATGTCTCGAGCCGCACGACATCAAAGACGGCGAGATGGTGCTGTACGTCAACACTGAATGGCAGAAAAGCACGATCTTAAAAGAATACGGTGACGCCATTCAGAGTTGCCTGCAAAAGGTGCTCGGTGTACCGCTGGGACTGCGCATCCTCGCGCGCGACACCACCGAGGACATCGCACAGATGGACAAGCTGCCCATTGAGGGTAACGGTTTTCCTAACACCGATGAGGAATTCACCTTTGACAACTTCATCGTCGGCTCATCCAACAAGTTTGCGCACGCCGCCGCGCACGCGGTCGCTAATCAGCGCACCAATCTGTATAATCCGCTGTTCATCTACGGCGGCTCAGGACTGGGTAAAACCCACCTGCTGTGCGCCATCTGCAAAGAAATACAGAAAAATAATCCTCGCGCGCATATTCTCTACACCAAGGGTGAGACGATGACCAACGAGCTCATTGCCGCCATCCAGAACGGTACGACGACCGAGTTCCACGCCAAATACCGTCAGGTGGACGTGCTGCTTGTCGACGATATTCAGTTTATCAGCGGTAAGACCAGTACGCAGGAGGAATTCTTCCACACCTTCGAGACGCTTCACTCGGGCGGCAAACAGATCGTGTTGACCAGTGACCGACCACCGCGCGAGATTGCAACGTTGGAGGAGCGTCTGCGCTCCCGCTTTGAGATGGGTCTGCTCGCGGACATCCAGCCGCCGGATCTCGAGACCCGCATCGCCATCATCCGCAACAAGGCGCAGAATCTTGATTTGCCGCTGCAGGACGACGTTGCTGAGTACATAGCCAACCAGCTTCGCAGCAACGTCCGCCAGCTCGAGGGTGTGGTCAAGCGTATGCGCGCGCAGTATCTACTCGGCGGAGATCAGCCCAACCTCATTGCGGCGCAAAATGCCATCCGCGATATTCGCAACGACAACCAGCCGGTGCCGATCACCGTCGAACGCATCATCAACGAGGTTGCCCGCACGATGAGCGTGCAGCCGGAGGATATTCGCTCGTCCAAACACTCCGCACCGATCTCAAAAGCACGGCAGGTGGCGGCGTATGTGGTGCGCAGCATCACCAATCTGCCGATGAAGTCCATCGGTGACGAATTCGGCGGCCGCGACCACTCCACCATCGTCTACGCGATTCAGAAGGTAGAGAGCCAGATGGCAAAGGACACCGTTTATAAAAATATGGTGAACGACATTATTAAAAATATCAGCGAATCGTAATCGCACAATTATCGGTTATTCCACCGCCGACTCGCAGGGTCGGTGGGGAATAGCCACCCCTTTTATATTTTATACCTTATTTATATAGCATTTTTTATACCATCTTCCACAATTTTCTCACATTCCACACACATATTTTCACACGACGGTGAGAACTTTTTATTTTTTCCACTTTTCCATTTTTTATTCACGAAAAGAAAAATTTTTTTGTGGACAAAAAAATGGACGTCCGTAAGACGCAGCACCCTTTTCCACAAAATCACAGCCCCTACTACTACTACTAAAAAATAAACATTTATATATCTTTTAATTTACTGTTAAAGGTGGTTTTACAATGAACATCCTGTGTGACAAACTTGAACTCATCGAAGCGGTCGGTACCGTACAGCGTGCCGTCGCATCCAAAGCGGCAATCCCCGCACTGGAGGGTATCCTCCTGCGTGCGCAAGGCTCCACTCTTTACCTGGCAGGCTTTGATATGGAACTGGGTATTACCACGACCATTCCCGCAACTGTGTGGGAGGCGGGTGAGTTCGTGTTGTCGGCACGGATGTTCGGCGACATCGTGCGTAAAATGCCGGGTGAGAGCGTCACCATCATCTCGGATGAAAAATACAACACCATCATCCGCAACGATGTGACGGAGTTTTCCATTATGGGTATGACCGCTGCGGATTATCCCGAAATTCCAAAGATTGAGGATGGCATCAGCTTCCCGCTGTCGCAGCCTGTGCTCAAGAGCATGGTGCGCCAGACCATTTTCGCAGTCGCCGCGCCCAACGATCCCCGCCCAATCTACACGGGTACCCGTTTTGAAATCACCAATGACGAGCTGCGCCTCATCAGCGTCGATGGCTACCGTTTGGCGATGCGCAGTGAGCCTATCCGCAGTGAGGAGACCGCGGCATTTATCGTGCCTGGTAAAACGCTGCAGGAGATTCTCAAGCTGTTAAAGGAAGAGGACAAGACCTGCCACCTCGTGGTCGGCCGCCGTCATATTATTTTTGAAATCGAAGGATATGCGGTTATCTCCCGTTTGCTCGACGGCGAATTTATGGCGTACGATCGCATTATTTCGCCCGACGTGTCCTCGACAGTAACGGTCAATACACGTGCGTTTATGGACGCGGTGGATCGCGTGTCGCTGGTGATCAACGACCGTCTGAAATCCCCGTTGGTGTGCGAATTCCGCGATAACAGCATTAGCGTCTCCTGCACCACCCCCCTCGGCAGTGCGAACGACTCGCTGGCGGCCGAGATCGCAGGCGACGAAGAGGAAATGGGCTTTAACTCCCGCTTCCTGCTGGATGCGCTCAAAAACAGCGAGACCGACGAGATACGCATTGAACTCGCCGGTGCGCTGAAACCGATGAAAATCCTGCCGAAGGAGGGCAATAACTTCCTGTTTCTTGTCCTTCCTGTGAGGTTGAAAAAATGAGTAAACAAACCTTTAGACTGAACAGCGAATATATCCGCCTGGATGATCTTTTGAAACTCACCGGTTGTGTGATGACCGGCGGGCAGGCGAAGATGATGATCCAAAGCGGCGAGGTCGCGGTGGACGGCGAAACCTGCCTGATGCGCGGTAAAAAACTGCGCGGCGGCGAGATCGTCACCATTCCAGCCGAGGGCGAGGAAATCACGGTTGACCGTCCGTAAGTTGACCTTTGACGGGTTTCGCAACCTGCACCCCGGCCAATGGGAGCCGTGTGAGGGTGTTAATATTCTCGCGGGCGACAACGCGCAGGGAAAGACCAACCTGCTGGAGGCCTGCTGGCTATTTACGGGCGCGCGCAGCTTTCGTGGGGCAAAGGATCGCGAAATGGTTGCATTTGACGCCGAGCGAGCCGCGCTGTCGTTGGATTTCTTCGCGGGCGGGCGCGATCAGCAGGCGTCTATCGCCATCGAACAGCGCCGCAGCGTGTCCCTGAACGGGGTAAAACTCCCCAGTGCAGCGAGACTTGCGGGCAATTTCTGCGGAATCGTGTTTTCCCCCGCGCATCTGTCACTTATCAAGGATGGCCCCGAAGGACGCCGCCGTTTCGTCGACAGCGCCTATTGCCAACTTCGCCCTGCGTACATCGGCACGCTGACCGAGCACGCAAAGGTGCTCACCCAACGCAACGCCTTTTTGCGGCAAATGGGGGAATCGTGCAGTGTTTCCTCTTCCGAGGGGGAGATGTTAGCTTTATGGGATAACGCCTTGGCGGTCGCCGCGGCGCGTGTTACCGCCGCCCGCTGCCGTTACGTACAAAAGCTCCAGCCGCTCGCCGCAGATATTTACAGCGGTCTGTCGGGTGGACGGGAGAAACTCACCCTCTCTTGGAATTCCCCCGCGTATGAAGCGGGTGCGTCAGCGGCACAGATTGCTGCCAACTGGGCGGGGCTGCTGGCGAATGCCCATCGCGCGGATAAATCGGCCGGCTTTTCTACCGTCGGCGCGCACCGTGAGGATATGGACATCCTGCTCGACGGCGTGCCCGCGCGCACCTATGGCTCGCAGGGACAGCAGCGCTCCGCGGTACTCGCTCTTAAAATGGCGGAGGCGACCCTCTTACAAGAGGTGACCGACGAGCCGCCTGTCGCTTTTCTCGACGACGTGATGAGCGAGTTGGACGTCTCCCGTCAGGATTATATTCTCAACCACATCCACGATTGGCAGGTGTTCATCACCTGCTGTGAGCCTACCGCGGCACTGCGATTATCCGCCGGTAAGGTATTTCAAATTAAACAAGGTGTAATATCTGAATGAGATTATACAGATAGGATTTGAATTAGGTATGTATTTGCACTTAGGGCAAGAGGTCGTGGTGCGGCGACGGGATATTATCGGGGTGTTTGATATTGAAAACACCACCGTGTCGCGCAACACCCGCGAATTTCTCAACAATGCCGAAAAAGAGGGGAATGTCGGCTACATCAACTATGATTTGCCGAAGTCTTTTACCGTCTGTGCGCCGACGAAGGGAGACCTTGAGGGCGGGAACACAATGGTGTATATCTCCCCGATCGCGCCCCGCACGTTATATAAGAGATCAGAAACTTCGAATATATAAGGAGGATCCGACGATGAGTGAACAGGAATTGGAAAAGAATCTGACCCAGCCTGAGGGATCGTATGACGAAAAAGATATTCAGGTGCTGGAAGGACTGGAGGCGGTGCGTAAGCGCCCCGGTATGTATATCGGTTCGACCGGTCCGCGCGGCCTGCATCATCTGGTGTACGAGATCGTCGATAACTCCATCGACGAGGCGCTCGCGGGCTTCTGTACCCATATTGAGGTGGATATCCTGCCCGGGGACATCATCTCGGTGCGGGATAACGGCCGCGGTATTCCCGTCGGTATGAACGAGAAGATGGGGATGCCCACCGTCACGGTCGTGCTCACCGTCCTGCACGCAGGCGGTAAGTTCGGCGGCGGCGGCTATAAGGTCGCGGGCGGTCTGCACGGCGTCGGTTCGTCGGTGGTTAACGCCCTGTCCGAGTGGCTCGAGGTGGAGATCAGCCGTGACGGGCACACCTATGCTCAGCGTTTCGAGCAGGGCAAGACAGTCACTGACCTGAAAATCATCGGCGACACCGAAGAGACGGGTACGCTGGTGCGCTTTAAGGCGGATCCCACCGTCTTTACCGAAACCACTGAATACGACTACGAGACGCTGCAGAAGCGTCTGCGCGAGCAGGCGTTCCTCAACGCGGGGCTGAAGGTAACGCTGACCGACCGCCGCGACGAGGAGAATATTAAGAGCGAGGAGTTCTGCTATGAGGGCGGTATCTCGTCCTTTGTCGAGTTTCTTAACAAGACGCGCGGCTACACCCCGCTGCACCCGAACGTCATCCACCTGACCACCACCGACGGCGAGTCGGTCGCCGAGGTGGCGTTCCAGTATAACGACAGCTTTAACGAGAATATCGTGTCGTTCGCCAACAATATGAACACGGTGGACGGCGGTACACACGAGACGGCGTTCAAGACCGCGATCACCCGTATCCTCAACGACTACGCCCGCCGCTATAAGATGCTCAAGGACAACGACAAGAATCTCAGCGGTGAGGACGTGCGCGAAGGCATTATGGCGGTGGTCAGCGTCAAGCTCGAGAACGCGCAGTTCGAGTCCCAGACCAAGGCGAAGCTCGGCAACACCTCGATCGCTAAGCTGGTCAACTCCCTGCTTGCCGACAAGCTGACCGCGTATCTTGATGAAAACCCCGCGGTCGCCAAAGCGATCCTGGAAAAATCGATCAACGCCGCGCGTGTGCGTGAGGCTGCCCAGCGCGCCCGTGATAACGCGAGAAACAGTAAGAAGCTCAGCTCCCTGCGTATGCCCGAAAAGCTCGCGGACTGCATCTGGACCGATCCCGAGCGCACCGAGCTGTACATCGTCGAGGGTGACTCGGCCGGCGGCTCCGCGATCCAGGGTCGCGACCGCAACTATCAGGCGATCCTCTCGCTATGGGGTAAGATGCTCAACGTCGAAAAGGCGCGCATCGACAAGGTGTACACTAACGAGAAGCTGCTGCCCGTCGTGGTGGCGCTCGGCTGCGGTATTGGCGACGATTTCGACATCTCCAAGCTGCGCTACGGCAAAGTCATCATCATGGCGGATGCTGACGTTGACGGCGCCCACATCCGCACGCTGATGCTCACCTTCTTCTTCCGCTATATGCGTCCGCTCATCGACGAGGGACACGTTTACATCGCACAGCCCCCGCTGTTCCGCGTCTCGAAGGGCAAAAAGACCTTTTACGCCTTCTCCGACGAGGAGCGCGATCAATACATCGCGGAACTCGGCGGCAACGCGGACATTCAGCGCTACAAGGGTCTTGGTGAAATGGATCCCGAGCAGCTGTGGGAGACCACGATGGATCCTGCTTTCCGCACGATGCTGAAAGTCGAGCTCGAGGACGCGCAGATCGCGGACGAGACCTTCTCCATCCTGATGGGCGACAACGTCGAGCCTCGCCGCGAGTTTATTGAGAAGAACGCCCGCTACGCGACCAACCTCGATATTTAACGGAGTAACCAAAATGGAAGAATATCGCAACCCCATCTCCTCCGAGGAGACGCCCCCTGCTGTCAACGAGTGGGCGATCGACCTCACGAGGGAAGAATATATCCGCTATTACACCCTGTTTTCCAAGCTTAGCGGACCGCTGCGCATGCAGACGGTACAGCTGATCATCTCGATGGTGTTTACGCTGCTGCTCGTTGGCTTCTGCGTGTTCGATTTTATGCAAACGGGCGCGATCGACTGGCTATTTACGCTCATCGGTGGCGTGCTGTTGCTCGCCTCGTTCGGGCTGTGGTGGTATGCGCCGCGCCACGTGCGCAAAGCTGCTGCCAAGGCGTACGACGAGACGCTCGCGGGCGGCTACTGTTACGCAGGCACCCTGCGTGTGCGCGACGACCGCGTCGAGAAGGAGAATGTGCAGGGCATCCACACCATCCATCTGAACGGCGGCACGCTGTTTATCGAGAATCCCGAGATGATGGTGTTCCTCACCGCCAACCGCCGCTCCATCGTCATCCCCGCGCGCTATCTCACCGCCGAGGCGGCGAGCGTCATCCGTGCGGCGGCGGACAAGCTGCCCTACCGCAACCGCCGTTTTCTCGGCCGCGTCGAGCCGCAGGGGGAGACTCCCGTCGCCGCCTGCCCGCCCGAGGACACCGTGCTGTGGGAGCAGACGGTGCGCTACGAGCCCGCGGAGCTCGCCGACCTCATCCGCCACAACGCGACGCAGAACTTTCTCAAGCGTCTGCCGTTTCACAGCATGATGAGCGCGCTGTTCGGCTTTGGACTCGGCTGGGGCGACGGAACGGACATCCTGCCCTGCATCGGCTGGTTTATCGCGTTCTTTGCGCTGACGGCGCTGACCAATCTCGTGATGCCGCGTAACCGCGCGAAAATGATCGCCGCACAGGCGGACATTGCGGGGCGCACCGTCGCCATCAAGCTGACCGACCGCGGTGTGTGGATGACCGACCCGAACAAGGGCTTCGCCGTCCTGCCGTGGAGCGTCATTGAGCACGTGATCGATCGCGATACCTTTGTCGAGATCACCCGCGGACCGCAGTCCATCCGCATCCCCAAACGCTATATAGAAGACTTGTCCGCGTTCGATACACTCATTTGCACCTATTGGAAGAAAACAAATAGTAAATAATAACCATTAATATACAGACAGTAAACAGAAAGGTCAGGTGATCTTGGTGGAAGAACAGACCAATTCTCTCTCCAAGCTGATTTCCGTCGATTTGGATAAGGAGATGCGCAAGAGCTTCCTCGAATATTCGATGTCGGTTATCGTGGCGCGCGCCCTGCCGGACGTGCGCGACGGTCTTAAGCCCGTGCACCGCCGTATCCTGTACACGATGCACGAGGACGGACTGACGCCCGATAAGGCGTACCGCAAGTCGGCGACCACCGTCGGCGACGTGCTGGGTCATTATCATCCGCACGGCGACGCGTCGGTGTACGATGCGATGGTGCGTATGGCGCAGGATTTCTCGCTGCGGTATCCGCTCGTGGACGGTCACGGTAACTTCGGTTCGATCGACGGCCACCCCGCCGCCGCCTACCGTTATACCGAGGCGCGCATGAGCAAGATGTCGCTGGATATGCTCGCCGACATCGAAAAAGAGACCGTCGACTTTATGCCGAACTTCGACGACACCACCAAGGAACCCGTGGTGTTGCCGTCCCGCTTCCCGAATCTGCTGGTCAACGGCTCGTCGGGTATCGCGGTCGGTATGGCGACCAATATCCCGCCGCACAACCTCTGTGAGGTGATCGATGCGATCTGTCTGCTCATCGACAACCCCGAGGCGGAGCTCGCGGATATTATGGAATTCATTCAGGGCCCCGATTTCCCGACCGGCGGCATCATTATGGGCCGCGCGGGCATCCGCGCCGCCTATGCGACGGGTCGCGGCCGCATCACCGTGCGCGCCAAGGCGGAGATTGAAGAGCACGGCAACCGCAGCCGCATCGTTATCAGCGAGATTCCGTATATGGTCAACAAGCTCAACCTTGTCAAGTCCATTATCGACCTCGTGGACGATAAGCGTATTGAAGGCATCAGCGACGTCGTCGACCACTCCAGCATGGAGGGTATGCGGGTGGTCATCGACCTCAAGAAGGACGCCGTCCCGCAGGTGGTGCTCAACCAGCTGTACGCCTACACCCAGATGCAGACAACCTTCGGCGCGATTATGCTGACGCTGGTCGACGGCACGCCCAAGGTGCTCACGCTCAAGCAGATGCTCGAGCAGTATATCAAGTTCCAGGCGCAGGTCGTTACCCGCCGCACGCTGTTTGATTTGCGTAAGGCGAAGGAGCGCGCGCACATCGTGGAGGCGCTCAAGACCGCCGTCGACTTTATCGACGAGGTCATCCGCATCATCCGCGAGTCCAAGGACCAGAACACCGCGAAGGAAGCCTTGATGGCGCGCTTCGCGTTTGACGACGTGCAGGCGGACGCCATCGTGAAGATGCGTCTCGGTCAGTTGTCGGGTCTGGAGCGCCAGAAGATCGAGGATGAGCTGGGTGCGCTGATGATGAAGATCGCCGAGTTCGAGGCGATCCTCGCCGACGAGCAGAAGGTGCTCGCTATCGTCAAGGATGAGTGCATTAAGATGCGCGACAAGTACGGCGACGAGCGCCGCACCGAGATCTCCATCGTGTCGGGCGAGGTAGACATCGAAGACCTCATCCCCGAAGAGGAGTGTGTGCTGACACTGACCAGCCTCGGCTACATCAAGCGCCAGCCGGTTGACAGCTACGCGGCACAGCGCCGCGGCGGCAAGGGCATCAAGGCGCTGTCCACCCGCGAGGAGGACGTCACCAAGACGATGTTTATCTGCTCGAGCCACGATTACGTGATGTTCTTTACGAATATGGGTCGCGTGTATCGCCTGAAGTGTTTTGAGGTTCCGGAAGGCAGCCGTACGGCGAAGGGGCTGAATATTGTTAACCTACTGCCGCTGCAGCCCGAGGAAAAGGTGTCCGCGATGATCCGCGTCGAGGACTACAACGAGGGACAGTACCTCAGCATGATCACCCGCCACGGTATCATCAAGCGTACCCGCCTCGACGCTTACACCAACGTGCGCAAGAGTGGCCTGATTGCCATCGACCTTGATGAGGGCGACGAGCTGGTCTGCGTGCAGACCACCGACGGCGAGCAGCAGCTGCTCGTCGCGACCGCCAAGGGTATGGCGATCCGCTTTAACGAGAGCGACGCGCGCGTCATCGGGCGTACCGCCCGCGGCGTCAAGGCGCTGAATCTCGCTGAGGACGACACCGTCGTCGGTATGGAGCTGGTCGATCCCGAAAAGCTCCTGCTCACCGTCACCGAGACGGGCTACGGCCGTCTGAGCAGCTTCGACGATTACCGCGTGCAGTCCCGCGGCGGAAAGGGCCTGACCAACTACTACACCGCAAAATTCGGCGACGTTATCGGCATTCGTACCGTGTCCACCGACGAGGATCTGATCCTGATCTCGTCGGATGCGATCATCATCCGTATGCTCATCGACGAGATTCGTCTGTGCCGCCGTCCGTCGAAGGGCGTGCGCGTGATGCGCCTGCCCGAGGGCGTGGCGATCGTGTCCATCGCGAGCGCAGCACACGACGAGGAGGCCGAGACCGTCCATCCCGAGGATGACGGATCTGCCGATGAGGGCGCCGCCGACGACGGCACCGAGGACGCGGTCGAGGTGACCGAAGAATAAGCAACTTAACGGTAACGTCCGGCTGATGTCAGCCGGACGTTGCTTGTGTAAAGGGGATATTACCCTTTGTATTTTCGCGCGCCGAGCGAACATTTCCGCCAACATTTGTTTTGTGGAAATCTATGGTGGAAAAACCTAGTAAAATCAAGGGTCTTTATCGTTTTTCGGTAGCCCGATGTGGAAAACTGCGTGGAAAGTGTGGATTTCTCCACAGACGAGTTTTGCGGAAAGTATACGAAAAACCCCGTTTTCCCCCGAACGTGTGGAAAACGACTGTGGAAAAGTGGGAAATTCGGCGGAAAACGCGTAAAACCGCGTGGTTGAGCGGTTTTTTCAACAAATCGGCGATTTTTCTTGTGTAAAAGGGGAAAATGTGCTATGATTTTCCCGTAAAAAGAGCCAAAAAGAAGGAAAGAGCGACTATGACGTTTTTTGAAGCAGAATACGATATTGCGGTCATCGGCGCGGGACATGCGGGTATTGAGGCGGCGCTCGCCGCCGCGCGGTTGGGGTGCTCGACGGTTGTGTTTACCATCAACCTCGACTGGATTGGCAATATGCCCTGCAATCCGTCCATCGGCGGCACGGCAAAGGGTCACCTTGTGCGCGAGATTGACGCTCTCGGCGGCGAGATGGGTAAGGCGGCGGATGCCAATTTCCTGCAGAGCCGTATGCTCAACCGCGGCAAAGGACCTGCGGTGCATTCCCTGCGCGCGCAGATCGATCGACGTGATTATTCCGCCTATATGAAGCGCGCGCTGGAGACCGCCGAACACCTCGACGTCAAGCAAGCCGAGGTGGTTTCGCTCGACCGCCGCGAGGACGGCAGCTGGTTGCTGACTACCCGCCTTGAGGCGCAATACGGCGCCAAAGCGGTCATACTCGCAACGGGAACCTTCCTGCAAGGAAAGATCTTCGTCGGCGACGTGTCCTATGAGGGCGGTCCCGACGGGATGTTTGCCGCGACCGACCTCTCCGCATCGCTCGCCAAGCTCGGGGTCAGCTTACGCCGCTTTAAGACGGGCACGCCCGCCCGCGTGCTCAAATCCAGCATTGATTTTACGAATCTCGAACAGCAGGACGGGGAAGAGCCCGTCACGCCGTTCTCGTTTGAGACAACAGAAGAGCTGCACAACACGCTCCCTTGCCACATCACGTGGACGGGAGAGGACACCAAACGGGTCATCCACGAAAATCTGCACCGCTCTCCGTTGTACGGCGGCAAAATTGAGGGCATCGGCCCGCGGTATTGCCCGAGCATCGAGGATAAGATCGTGCGTTTCGCGGACAAAGAGCGACATCAGGTATTCATCGAGCCCTGCGGCAAGAACACCGAGGAGATGTATCTGCAGGGGCTCAGCTCCAGCCTGCCCGTCGACGTGCAGCTCAAATTTCTGCACACCATCGCGGGGCTGGAGCACGTTAAGGTGATGCGCCCTGCCTACGCGATCGAATACGACTGCGTCGACCCGATTCAGCTCGGGATGACGCTGGAATTCCTCGACATCCCCGGCCTCTACGGTGCGGGGCAGTTCAACGGCTCGTCCGGCTACGAGGAGGCGGCCGCACAGGGCTTAGTGGCTGGCGTCAACGCTGCTTTAAAGCTCAAGGGCGAGGAGCCGATGATCCTCGATCGCGCGTCGAGCTATATTGGCACGCTGGTCGACGACCTCGTCACCAAGGGCTGCATGGACCCGTACCGTATGATGACCAGCCGCAGCGAGTATCGTCTTGTTCTACGGCAGGATAACGCCGACCGAAGGCTTACCCCCATCGGACGACGCGTCGGGCTGGTGGACGATGCCCGCTGGGCGCGCTATACTGCCAGACAGGCGGCGATGGAGACCGAGCGGCGGCGTCTGCACGATATCATCCTGCCGCCGAGTGAAGCGCTCAACGCCCTGCTCACGGAGAAAGGCACCACCCCCGTCACGACGGGGATTCGGTTGGAAGAACTGCTGCGCCGACCCCAATTGAGTTACGCCGACCTCGCGCCCGTTGACAGCGGACGCCCGCCGCACGACAAGCTCGTCACCGAACAGCTTGAGGTGGACATCAAGTACGAGGGCTACATCCGCCGCGAGCAGGGGCAGATCGACGAGATGCGACGGCTGGAAAATCGCCTGCTCCCGCCCGACACGCCGTATGATCAGATCCACGGTCTGCGCAAGGAAGCGCAGGAGAAGCTCGGCCGCATCCGCCCGCGCAGCATCGGGCAGGCATCCCGCATCAGCGGCGTCAGCCC
>JAEIGA010009391.1_pt1 | contig 14797 bp, 11 predicted proteins | sample 9270691 | NCBI WGS metagenome assembly JAEIGA01 (sample SAMN17057246, study PRJNA624740) | gut metagenome | biome: biome; isolation source: fecal sample | host: Bos grunniens | place: China: Xizang | collected 2019
ACTGTTGGTAAGGCTGTTGCTTACTTCCCATATGACCCTAACGCTAATGACTATAAAGCCATTGCAGTGGATATTGCAGACCAAAAGGACTGGATGTATTCTGGCGAAGTGACGAATATTAGTGATGCCAACCCGAATGTATCTTTCACATTAAACCATGCTCAGACTGCCGTTAACGTAAAAGTTGTCCGCGAGACAAACTATACCGGTGCCGGTTTGGTACAAAACCTTTCAGTCAAGTCAGCAGGGTTGGCAAAAACAGGTACATTCTCTGCAGTAGACGGTGCTTGGAAGGGTCTGAATGGTGCTGATGCAACCATTGGAATTGCAGGTAACTTTACTTTGACAGCTGACAATGCAGAGACAACTGAGGTTGTTGAATCAGAAAAGGAAAATCCATACATGATTATCCCTGCTTCTGCTTCAGTGGTTCCTTTTACCATCAGTGCAAACATTGACGGCAAGCCATACAATATTGAAGTAGCAATGACAGAAGCATTCACTCCTGGTAAAGTCTACAAAATCAGCGTAAAGATTACCAACGTTGGTTTAGTTGTTGACAGCGTAGTCATCGTAGAGAACTGGGACGAAGAAGAATTGACAGGAGGTGATTTGACTCCGATAGGATAAATGTAGATTTACTTGATTAATAAATGTTCTTAATGATAAGTCGGACAGGCTTACTGTCCGACTTTATTTTTATGAGCCCTTCATCAAAAAATAATCAAGGGGAACTGGATATGGACCACATACAGGTACTCTCCCGAGGAGAATACCAGGAAATCTTACTGGCTCGTATGGCAGCAGGAGATTTGTATGCCAACGAACTCCGAATGAAAATTCGTCGAATAGATATGATACTTGACAAGTATCGGGAGCACCCGCTTTATCCGAGGATTCACAATAAAAAATAGTTCATTTTCTTCATCATATAGATTGATAGGGGAGAAGCTGACCGGGAGGTTGGTTTCTCCCAATTCTTTATGATGGTTTCTTCATTCTTCATAAAATACCATCCATTCTGCATTTATTTCACTAACTTTGTAGCCAAATATGTAAATGGTTGGAATATGCGAATAAATATATATGTAATCCTATTGTTAGGTCTTCTGTTGACTTTCTCAGGCTGTTCTTCCAAAGAAGAACGGCTCCAACAGCAAGTGGATGAATTTATAGAACGAAGTCTGGGAAAGAATGCCGATTTTGACAGGATACACAAGGACCTTCAGAATTGGTTGCTGACAGACCCGGACACACATGGTTTTTTCAGTGAGAAGCTGACCGAATACCTGGATGTCCGCCACGTCTCATCACCCGATGGTAAAATCAGTATCAATGCCTGGTATGTTGAACCCTATAAGACGATGAATGTCATTCAGATAATGGGTGAAAACGGTTTCAGAACCTACGATTATGGAGTCATACAACTCAATAATAAAACACCCAAGGATGGAGTGGATTATTCAACCGAAATCCAACAAATTCAGGACAAAAACGGTGAAACTGTTTATCTCATCAAGACGGTAGGAGGGGCCAATTCCTTCTATGATAACGAACGTACCGAATGGGCAGCATTCCATATTCGGGGGAATGAACTTGTTTCTGTCAAGGATTTCTTTAAAGGTACTCATGCAGATAATGGAGGTAGCCTTGTCTACATGTGTTACAACCAGTACAATTGGAACCTGCGTACCGAAAAATCCATTCAGGCAATGATTCCTTTCTCCTTCGAGACCAGCAACCGTATCATCCGTATTCCGGTAATAGATGTCGAAGAACGTGCATTGGACCATTATTTCGAATACCGCTTTAACGGCACAAATTTTGTCCTTACCGGTAAGGCGGAAAATCCGACTCTTCACCGCTCCCTTAAAGGTTATCAGGAACTCGTTCAGCTCTATGAAACCGAACGCCATTACATCCGTATTGACCTCATGCCGGACGAAACCTACCGTTATGCAGCCTGGCATAAGAACAACATCGAGCATAAAGAAATCTATCCGGGGGTTAAACCGGATATCATTGTTACACGAGGCTATTTGAACAACGACACCCATCAATACATCTTCATCAACGGCAGCTATACCTACAAGATACCTGTTGTCCGTGAAATCTACGAAAACGGTGAAGAAGAGGGGACACCCTATCTACCTTATATAGATATAGAATACAAGGGAAAAACCAATACCCGCCAAGAAATCTATTACTGACATCAGTAATAGATTTCTTTTTGTATAAAAGCCCATTAACCAACAAGAAACGAAGTAATACTGCATCAGCAACTAACGAAAGAAGCCACAAACGATAAGCGTAGAAAAGTAGCCCACACCACTCGCATGGCAACTCATAAAATCCGTGCAACTGACGAACGAAGTAAGAGCTGAAAACAAATTTATTTGGATTCTGCCTTACAAGGAGGAAGAAAACAACAGTTAAACCGAGAGCAGAGCAAGCTCGCTTGACTATGCCGAGGTGAAGCCGGATTTCAAGACAACGAAGTTGGATTAACTCATAACTTATAACTTCAAAAAGGTTCCCCTCATGAACCTTTTCACCGACTGCGCTCATTTTCACAATGCCGTTCCAATTTAAAGAACGGCATTGCTGTTTATTTGTACCTGACATTAAACAAATAACAGGATGAAACGCTCTTTCCCGATTGTTTATAGATGTCATTTATCTTCATTTAATCAAAGTTTATGAACTTCAATGCCTTTACCATTCAGCTGACGCAGTATATCAGCCAGAACCATCCCGATAAAATCGAGGATAAAGAGTTTATAGAATCACGCGGCCAGCAAGCAGCTACCGTTTTTGCCGATTGTTCACGTCAAGGTATGAACCTCGAAGAGTGTTCCCGACAGGCGAACAAGGTCCTTTATGCTGGGTTACATTTCTCACCCTATCGCATGATAATGGACATTATCCAGACCAATTGTACCCATCTGCCACTGACGGACGAAGGTAGACATTCTCTGGCAATGACTTTGCTTGACATTTGCAAACCACACATCAGCACTTATCTGACACCCGAAAACCGGGACAGTTTCGAGGGTTCCTACCAGTACCACCGGGTTAGACTCCAGACCAAACGAATGATTAACCAATACCTTGACGACAATGGCTTTTAACGAGAAATATGCTCTGATGGCCAACATTACCGCCATAGATATCGCTTTCCGCATACGTAATGAGGGCCGGACGGCCACACCTCTAGAGATTCAGCAGCTCCGTCAATACAGCGGATTCGGCGGCATACGCTCCGTGCTGTTGGACCCCAACCGACCCGACACATGGGCCAAAGGACGGTTGGAGATGTTACCCACCGTGCAGCTTCTTCACGACACCATCCGACAACATGTACCGGATGAAAAACAGTTTGACCGCATCATCGCCCGACTCAAGGAGTCCACGGCTACAGCATTCTATACCCCTGAGAGTTTTATTCAAGCACTGGGTACGACACTGGCCAAGGTAACCGGTCAGTTACCACGTACCTTGCTAGAACCTTCCGCCGGGCACGGCAGATTCCTCCGTCTTTTCGATGCAGTAACCGGCGCTGCAGATATCAGGACGACTGCCTATGAAAAGGATTTCCTGACAGGTATCGTGCTAACCGCACTCAATCCCTCCACACAGGTCAACATACAGGGTTTTGAAGAATTTCCTAAAGACAAAGAAGGTACCTACGACATGGTGGTCTCCAACATCCCATTCGGTAACGTCCGTATCTATGACCCGGCATTGGCAAAGTCCAAGGACCCGGCACGTAGACAGGCCACCCATACCTTACACAACTATTTCTTTGTCAAGGCGCTGGATGCAGTACGCAACGGTGGTCTCGTAGCATTCATTACCAGTCGGGGAGTGGCTGAGTCAGATACCAACCGCCCCATCCGTGAATACTTGGTCAACCACGCCAACCTTGTGTCGGGCATACGACTGAACGATGACCTGTTCAGCAACGACGGCATAGCAGAGGTGGGAACGGACTTACTGATTTTCCAGCGCAATGACAACAAGCGTGAACTCTCCGAAGACGAAAAGCTTTTCATTGAAACCAGCGAGTTGCAATATACGGTCCGCAATAGCGGAAGCGATGAGCAGAGGGATATCATAGACCTCCTGAAAACACAGGCACGCAACCATTATTTCAACCAGGATGTAGACAAGAACTACTTATGGAACAACGAAGATACTTCCCATAAACATACATTGGGCTATCCTCAAGGGGACGACACTGACCGATTCGGAAATCTCTATGTACAGTGGCAGGTCGATGAAGACTATTGGGAACAGTCCGTCGAAGAGGAATTGGCCAGCCATCTCACACGTGACTTCCGGCAGAACTACGACCGGGTACTGGCTATGCAGGCGAATGCGACACATACAGACGAACAGCTCGAAGAGAATACGGTCATTAACGAGCAGTACAACGAATATCCTTTGTATGCTCCTGCTCCGGGAGAATATACCGCACATCTGTGTGACGGAGCATTGGTCATGCAGAACGGGCAACCGGGGTATATCCTTCGACAAGAGGCCGATGGACAGACCAACGACTATTTTGTGGCCAAGCAGCTGACCAAACCCGAAGAGATAGCTTATGCCGAATCTTATTTGAAGGTACGTGACACCTATTTTAATTTATTGCAGACCGAAGAGAAGACACAACAGGAGCAACCCGAACTCCGTCGACAACTCAACGAAGCCTTCCCACCGTTCTTCGAGATGTATGACCGGTTCCGGGGATGGAAGAATGACGGTGAACGCATCAGCGAAAGCATCCATAACGACGTGAGGGATTTCCAAAATACCGTTTTCTATAAAATATGGGAGTGGAATAGAAATTCTGACAAGAATCCGGAGGAAAAACGTTATGTCCTTGGCGAAATATTTTCCCAACCGGTCAATATCAAACCAACCGTTCTGAACTCACCGGCCAAAGCCGCCGAAGCCGAGGAAGTGATGTCCCTTTACGACCTGTTTGGTTTGAGCGATGAAGAACGGACTCAAATCAAGTCCACTGGTAGACGAAAAAAATCCGTCACCAGTAAAAGTGCATCCAAACCCGGGTTGCCGAGTTTGTTTAACGAAACAGCCGTACAACAGCCCTTGCCGGAGCAACAAACTCTGTCTGCCAGAAATGAAGCGGTCCTGTATCCATTCTCCGAAGACGAATTCCTGGAATCCGTTCAACGCAACCATTGGACGAGCGGAACGCTCGTGGTACACAACAACCAGGCGGGCTGTCTTGAAATCCGTCCCGATGGCTACATGTTCAGACCGATGCAGCAACAACCTGATGCGGAGACCATCGAAGCAATGCAGGCTTATACTGCCATACGCGACACCTATTGGCATCTGCACGATTACGAACGCGACATGAAGCTGCCCCTGCAAGAAGCACGTAACCTTCTCAACGAAGGATACGACGGCATGGTGGCACGTTTCGGCGGTCTACGCGAAGAGCGTATCGCTGCCATAGCAGCCATAGACCCCGATTACAACGCCATTGCGTCTATCGAACGTTATGAAAACGGGCAGCGTGTCAAGGCCGACATCTTCAATGAACCCGTAGCTTTCCGTACCGCCAAGCCACGGACCGAACCATACACCCCACAAGAAGCACTGATGGAGTCACTGAACTTACACGGCAGCATCAAGTTAGGTTACATGATGGAACTATCCGGACAGTCCGCAGATGAATTAGTAGAAGCTTTGCAGGGCAAGATTTATTTCAATCCGCTCATCAACAACTACGAAGAGGATTCACGCATGCTGGCAGGCAATGTATACAAGAAGATAGAAGATTTCCAGGCTCAGCTGGAAGCGATGGAAGCTGTCGAAAAACCGACGGCAGAAGAACAACGCACCATGGCGGCCATTCGCGAAAGCTTGGATGCACTTGAACGGTCCAAACCTCGTCCCATCCCTTTCGAAGAACTCGATTTCAATCTGGGAGAACGATGGATACCTTCCGATTATTACAATCGTTTTGCAGACCACGTGTTTCTGTATGACCCGACTCCGGACGGAAGTACAAGATGCAACATAGAGTATATCCCTGCATCAGATACCTTCAATATGGACCTTCCTTGGAACTGGAAGGCCAATCAGGAATGGAACATCCGCCGGAGCGGTAGGAGCTCCGATGTGGAATTTCCCGAACTCTTGCGCTATGCCATGGAGAACCGTGCCCCGGACCTGACTAAATCCGAATGGAGCGACAAGTACGGCAAGTTTATACTTGTACCCGATTCCGAAGCCATCCAGGCATGTACCGTCAAGATTCAACGCTTGCATGAACTCTTCGAGCAGTTCCTCAATGACATGCCCATTACTGACAAGGACCGCCTGGCTAACCTCTACAACGAACGGTTCAACAACTCCGTCCGACCGCATTACGACGGCTCTTGTCAGACTTTCCCGGGACTGACATTTGACCAGTTCGATTACAATGAACTCTATCCCTCACAGAAAGATGCTATCTGGATGATTAAACAGAATGGCGGAGGAATCTGTGACCACGAAGTAGGAGCGGGTAAGACCATGATTATGTGTGTGGCCGCCTACGAAATGAAACGCTTGGGACTGGCACACAAACCGATGATTATCGCCATGAAAGCCAATGTGCATGAGATAGCCGCCACCTTCCGCAAGGCATACCCCGACGCAAAAATTCTCTATCCGAGCAAAAAGGACTTCGAACCCAAGAACCGTGAACGTATCTTCCGGGATATCCAGAACAACAACTACGATTGCGTCATCCTCACGCATGACCAGTTCGTAAAGATACCACAGTCCTTGGAAGTACAGTACGAAATCATGGAGAAGGAACTTCGAAACATCGAAGATTCACTTCATGTATGGGAAAAGCTGAATGCCCGTGGTGCATCCGGACGCATGTATGCTGGTCTTGAGACACGAAAGACCAACATGGAGGTCAAGCTCAAGATGATGCGGGACGACATCAACAACCGCAAGGACGATACTGTCGATTTCCGTTCCATGGGCATCGACCATATCCTGGTGGACGAATCTCATCAGTTCAAGAACCTGATGTTCCAGACACGCCACCAACGGGTAGCCGGATTAGGAAATACCGTCGGCAGTCAACGCTCGATGAATCTTTTTACTGCCATCCGTGATATCCAGTCACGTACCGGCAAAGATTTAGGTGCAACGTTCCTTTCCGGTACGACCATCTCCAACTCGCTCACCGAATTGTATGTCCTTTTCAAATACCTCAGACCCAATGCCCTCGAAGAGCAAGGCATCAACTGCTTCGATGCATGGGCAGCCATCTATACCCGTAAGAGCTGTGAGTTTGAGTTCAATGTCACCAACAATATTGTCCAGAAGGAACGCTTCCGTTATTTCGTGAAGGTGCCTGAACTGGCCCAATTCTATAACCAGATTACCGACTACCGCACAGCGGAAATGGTAGGTATCGACCGGCCGAAGAAGAATGCGGTATTCAACCACATTCCACCCACACCCGAACAAGAGGAGTTCATTCAGAAACTCATGCAGTTCGCCAAGAGCGGAGACGCTGAATTGCTGGGTCGCCCAAAGCTGACGGACAGCGAAGAAAAAGCCAAGATGCTCATCGCTACCAACTACAGCAACAAGATGGCTCTTGACCTGCGGCTGGTGGATGAACATTTGTACGAAACCATGGCAGGTGGTAAGGTCGATAAAGCCGCAGACAGCATTGCGGACTATTACCGGAAGTATGATTATATAAAAGGTACACAGTTCGTGTTCTCTGACCTGGGCACATATAGCGGAGATGGTAAGTTTGATGCGTATTCAGCCATCAAGAACCGTCTGGTACAGGTACACGGTATACCTGCGGACGAGATACAGTTCATTCAACAGAACAATACCGAGAAGAAGCGGGCAAAGCTCTTCAACGACCTCAATGAGGGCCGTGTACGTATCATCTTCGGTTCCACATCAATGCTGGGAACGGGGGTTAACGCACAGCAGCGTGCCGTGGCTCTCCATCACCTCGATACACCCTGGAGACCAAGCGACCTCGAACAGCGCGAAGGACGTGTCATCCGCAAGGGTAACTGGGTTGCCAAGCAAGAAGCCGGCAATACCGTAGACATCATTACCTGGGCTACCGAACGTACCTTGGATGCCTACAAGTTCAACCTGCTCCAGAACAAGCAGAACTTCATCACCCAGCTCAAGAGCAACCAGCTGGGCAGTCGTTCCATGGACGAAGGGGCCATGGACGAAAGTACCGGCGTATCCTTTGCGGAATACGTAGCCGTTCTGTCAGGTAACACCGACCTGTTGGACAAGGCCAAGCTCGACAAGCAGATAAACATGCTCGAACGCGAGAAGATACTGTATAACCGCGATACCCTGGCCATGGAACGCCGCCTGGACGAACTGCAGAAGTACATTGTCCAGACCGGCAATACCCGTCAGAACCTGCTCAAGGATGCAGAAGCTTTCGCTGCATCCGACCGGATATTCAGAGACCAGGCAGGCAATATCCTCAAAGGCAAGGAGGTCGGCAAGCATATCAACATCGGCAAAAGAGACCTCGCTTCATTCGAGATGGCTGAAATCGGTTCCTACGGAGGCATGGCTGTCATTGTCAGCAGACAACTTTGCGATACGGCCACCGTCAACCTGAAAGGAGCTGTTTCCGGACGTACCTATACCTTCCAGGCACAACCGTTCCCACGGGCATATGACGAGGGAGAAAGCTGGCTCTACCAACTGGCCAATGACCTTGAACCGAGAGCCGGACGGTTGACCAAGGAAATAGAATCGGCTGAACGCCAGATTCCAGAGGTCAAGGGTATGCTTGAAGGACGTTCTTGGCCAAAGGCTCAACAGCTCGCCGACCTCAAATCAGAGGCCGAAGTACTCGAACAGCGTATCAAGGTTCAACTCGAAAAAACCGAACATCCGGACAACGAAGCCGAGGTCGAAAATGACGAAGACAATTCCATCGCCACCGACAGTATCATACAGACAGGCACAGAAACAGCTGCTCCAATTGTGAATCATGAATCGGATAACACCGAACTACAGATATCCGGTGAAACTGTAACACCGGAAAATATTTCTGTTAATACTGAGAATGCCAAGAACGATAACCTGCATCCGGAACTCGCAAAGATACCCGGTTTGGATGTCGAAGAAATCCTCAAGATACAGGATATCTACGATATCTGCGAAGTAACGTGGTGCTATAAACCAAATCCAATAGGAAATGGAGCTGTGGTAGCCGTTGACGGATTGGTGGACGGCGAAAACCGTTGGGCAGCAGTCAAGGCAGACCACTACATAGCCGAACAGGAAGGTCGATGTGACCTGACACACATTGCAGCTCAATACCTATGTATTCATCAGGACTATCAGCACGAGAATGTCCCGTTCGATGAGCAGCGAAAATACTTTGCCCGAATGGGCGAGGACTGGTCTCAAGAATGGACACGCATCGCAACCTATCGGGATACCGGCAAGGACCCGATGCAAGAACCGGAGCGTGGCAGCTGGCAGAGCTACATTCCACATGCAGACCTTCATCCCGACCAACGACGCATCACCAACCGTGAAATGATAAAAGCACAATGGAATGTCAAATACGATGCCCTTCAGTGCAAATTTACCGGAGACGGGGTCTATGTAGTCAGTGCCATCGTCGATGGCGAAATGCGTTACAGTGCTGTACCTTTACAGGATTACTGGCAATATGCTGACAACGCCATCTCGTTGAAACAGCTTGCCGCCAAATTCCTGAAGGTCGAGCAACGCTACCTCACCAAGGACAGCACCCCACAGGAAATCGCGATGCATTACGAAAGTTACAAAGAATATATGCTCAATGAAGACCTCTTGAAAGAGGAAAAGGAACGCATGGAAATACCTGCCTATTCCATGAAACGTTGATTTATACATACAAAGCATGGAATCATTAACAATGGGGAAACAAACATGCCCTTCATTAAAAGAGTCGGTGATGACCGGCTCTTTTTTATTTCAGAGCTTTTTCTTTTATCATTTCCTTGCTGCGTTCCGAAATAATGAACGCTCCCCACTTACCTTCGCCACCGAAATAGAATATGTTACTAAAGCATCCGAAACAATGAATACATTTGATAAACCCGAAATTTTCAACAAGACCGGCATCGCTAACAGAACAAGGTTAAGATTCCTTTCCCTCTTGTTGATGTCATGTACCCTTCTTGCTGCATGTAACGACGAGGTAGATGATAACATTCCTACAAGCACACAAAGCAAACTCAACATCTCTGTTGGTCTGAACCAGGCTAAGAGTCGAGGAATCATTACCGGGAATGCGTTGCCTGATGGCAGCGAGATAGGTATCCTATTGGATGACGGTATATCGACTGATTATGATGGCATCGACAACATTCGCTTTACAGCAGTCACACAAGACGGTTCACAGAAGTGGAGTCCCGATAACCCTGTCTTTTTGACAAACACTCCAGGCTCACTCTATGCATACTACCCATGGAAAGCAGGGACTAACCTTTCAGCAATACCGGTTGATGTAACTTCACAAATAGACTACCTTTATGCAGAACCGGTCAAAAATGTAAACGAAGATAATTCAAATGTATCCATTACGCTCAAACACATGCTGACCAATATCAGGGTAAGCATTGCGCGAGGTACTTACGAGGGTAGCGGTAATATTTCCAATATAACCATTCATTCTCAAGGATTTGGTACTACTGGTACCTTCAATGCTGCTCAAGAGTTTCCTGCTTTTACGGCAACTGACGGTGCTGGAACCATCATTGGGAGCAAAGTTATCACGACTCTTGACGGAACTTCAACAGATATTTTGGTTGTACCCTCGGGCGAATCCCAACCTATTAACGTGACCGCTACCATTGACAATAGAGACTATACCGTATCCTCTGACGAAGTAACATTGAACAACGGCAGTTCCTATGAATATTCATTGAAACTCAACGCTACCAAGCTGGAAATTGTGGGAGTATCCATTGCACCATGGTCTACAGTCCCTAAAGATGACCTTACCCTTCAAAAGCCCGGTGCATGATTATTGGTCAAATACATTAAGCCTCGCCACAAGCGGGGCTTTATATTTCTTTCCCTATTGTTGATTTATTTTCGTCCTTCGTTCCGAAATAATGAACGCTTCACACATATCTTCGCATTACTAACTATTTACATCAACTTTCAAAGAAATAGATACTATTAAATAAAAATGAATAAAAAAAAACATACGAATCAATATGCAGAGCAGAAAAAAGAATTTCAGCTCATACTCAAAGGTGAAGTAGATATATTACAGGAAGAAATTAGACAAAGACGTTGGACCAATAACCATATCCAATATTTCGCTGAAATGTTCTCACTCATGATGTCAATACTCAATGACACCGAAGAAGATGTTCTTACAGTGCGGATGGTCAAATATTTCTTGGATGGAGATAATTATAAAGACATCGCTTTGTTAACTGGAGTACCAGTACTTCAGGTCATGGCCAATATCCGTAAATTCGGACGGGCCTTTCTACGTGCAAACACATACAAGACAATATTGGAAAAAGTCAACAGAGACCAGAATATTGTGGAAGAATTGAAACAAGAAAATGATACACTCAGAAAAATGTACTTCAAACTGAAAGCCCAACAGTTTAACCAGTCTATTCTTGAATCAAAAAATACAGAACGGGCAGCTTCAGAGATAGAGGAAAGTCTCGAAAGAGACTTCCTGAAAAGTAACATCGAAAATCATCCCTTGTCCAAAAGACTTAAAAATGCATTATCCAGTAAGGAAATATTAACCGTAGGTGAGTGTCTTCAATACAGCGCCAAAGACTTACTGCAATTCAAAAACATGGGAGTCACCTCAGTCAATGAACTTGAATCCTTTCTTGGAAAACACGGTTATGCTTTACAACCTAATAAAAAATCACATCATTCACGACAATATAAAAATGAGAATTGAAATGTGATTATTATATTTACATAAAAACATTTATATATAATTTTATCAAAACATTTGTTTAATTAAATAATTATCAATATCTTTGCCGTAGATGAAAGGGACATCACGACAAATTTACTAACTCCGGCAACCCTAGCCGTTTTTACTGTTTTATATTATGGATAAAAAAGCAAGGCTCATCAAAGCCCTTCAGGCGCGTATTGAAAACAATCGCAGCATCATGTCTTTCAATGCGAAAATCTTCGCACAAGATTTCGAGAAATTCTTCAAGCAGTATGGGAAATCCCACTACAAGGCTACAGTTGAAAACCGAATTATCAATGAATTAGTAGTCGATTTACAGACTGGCAAAGAAGAAGAAATACTCAAACTCTTACAACGGTATATCGAATATTTTCTTCAGAACTTAGTTGAAATCAGGCTCTATGAGAACACAACAAATCTAGAGTGCAACATCTCCGGAATGTATACCAATGAAGTATATCAGGACTTATACAAATTCTACAACAATCTCTTGGCCGACTATAGAAAATAAATCTGCCTACTGAAGCTCTGTTAAACGAGCAACAACTTAAATCTACAGAAATCATTTACAAACTTAAATTGATATATTATGACCAAAATAGAATGGACAAGTCGTACATGGAATCCGGTAACAGGCTGTTCCAAATATTCTGAAGGATGCAGAAATTGTTATGCTGAAAAAATGACCACCCGTTTGACCGCCACAGGCAACAATAAATACGCCAATGGCTTCAAAGTTACTACACACGACAATGCTTTGGATGACCCCGATAAATGGAGCAACCCTTCACTCATTTTTGTATGTTCAATGAGTGACCTTTTTCATGAAGAAGTACCTTTTACATTTATAGATAAAGTTTTCGATACAATTCGCGTCAACCCATGGCACATTTTTCAGATATTGACCAAACGGGCACAAAGAATGGAAGAATATTTCAATACCCGCCAAGTTCCTAATAATGTCTGGTTAGGCGTGACGGTTGAAGATGTCAAGAGCAAACAACGCATCGAGCATCTGAACAATATCAACACAACCGGAGTTCGGTTCCTTTCTTGCGAGCCGCTACTCGAAGACTTGGGAGAACTGAACCTTTATAACATTGATTGGGTTATAGTAGGAGGGGAGTCCGGGCCTAAAGCCAGACCCATGAAGGAAGAATGGGTACTGAATATCAAGAAACAGGTTGAAGCCGAAGATGCAGCCTTTTTCTTTAAGCAGTGGGGTACATGGGGGGCAGATGGTGTCAAACGTAACAAAAAGGCCAATGGAGACCTTTTGCAAGGCCAAGTGTGGCATTGTTTCCCTGTCTAATTCTCTTTATAACGAAGCAAAGCCGGAAGTGCCATGCAAAACAATGGCACTTCAATAAGCGAACAATATTGCAAAACCTCCGAAAGGCAAACTTAAAATTTAAAATTTAAACTTTAACAAAATGGACTTAATAGATTACCTTTATATATTAGTACTATCAGGATTGGCTATATGCATGTATCTGTTAGTTCTGGCAGGTTACCGATGCAAATGGAATGCATTCTGGCGACAAGTATCCATACATTTGTTAGCCGTGGAAGGTTCCATCTTCCTATTAGCAGCAGGAGTTAATTTTATTATAGCTTCTGATGATGATTTAATCCGGTTGGCTGTTTTGATTGGTATAACATTAATGACTGGTTTAATAGCCCGATTTACACCAATCGTACTTCGTAATATACTGGATAGTGACCTTAAAAATTTATTCAAATCTAATAACCCTACCAAAAAATGAAACTCAAACCACATACCGAAGATTTCAAGTCTTTTCCTGAAATTGATTTTACAGGTAGACTGGATAAAGCTGTTTCTTACGATAATTCCTATGAAGAATTATTACAGGGAATGAAAAAGACGGAAGTGAGACGGCAGATGCAAGATGCCATCGTCTCTGAAATTTTCAACCGGGCATACAATTATACAGCACTGATGTTTGCGGGCTATAACAGACTGGCATATATCTGTATGATGTATGCTGAAGAAGTTAAAAAGGAATTTCTGAAACAAGCGGATGCGCCAGAATGGAATAAATCCTACCTGATTGGATTGATGATGTGTGCCATGGACGGAAGAGGAAAAGGAGAACTAAAAGAACCATTTCTGATTATCGGAGCCGACAATGAGAAAGAGGCCGAAGACGTATATAACGGTTACGTACCTTTGACATCATATTATTCGTGCTATGTAATAGCCCGACAAGAATCGGGTAGTACCTGGCAGAGCAGTGACTATAAAGTCAGCCAAGAAGTCTTGGATAACATCCTGCAAGGTGAACTGGTTCGAAAAATACGATAAAACGCCCGTTGATTCGGACGATTAAACAATGGGGAAAACAATTTGGACAATACCAATAATTTATAAATAAATTCATAGAAACATTTGTGTAATCAAATGATTTTTAGTATCTTTGTTATAGATGAAAGGGACATCGAAACAACCATTATTAACCCCGGCAACCCTAGCCGAATCAAAAAAACACAGATTATGAAAACTTCTCAAATTGTATTATCCATTCTTAAACCTCGATTGGAAGATTATAAAAAACAGCTGAAAGATTTCACAGATACCGTTCCCGGAAATTACATGAAATTCTTTGAGTTACATGCATGCGATGCTTTTAAACTCTCCTATAAAATTGAATGCCTTTCTGTATTCTTTGAAAAGGATAAACTCAATGATATTGAGGTACGGGAATATCTCCAATCCGGTATTGATTTCTTCACCAAATCTCTTTTGGAGCGTCCTTTACAAGCCGGTAC
>JAEIGA010009392.1_pt1 | contig 14797 bp, 13 predicted proteins | sample 9270691 | NCBI WGS metagenome assembly JAEIGA01 (sample SAMN17057246, study PRJNA624740) | gut metagenome | biome: biome; isolation source: fecal sample | host: Bos grunniens | place: China: Xizang | collected 2019
CCATGCATAACGAAGAAACTCGAAATTACAAAAAAATCAAGTGTCCATAACTCAAATCCGTTATGAACACTCGATATGGTCGGAGTGACAGGATTCGAACCTGCGGCCTCTTGGTCCCGAACCAAACGCTCTACCAAACTGAGCCACACCCCGTTATTTATTCTAACTAATTCTGTTTATTTAATTCTTAAGACTGTCTTTGTCGCGTTTTCCAAACGCTCTTCCTGTTGTGGTTCCCGAAATTTTTGTTCGCTTCGCTTCGCAAAATTTCGACCACTGCCACTCCTTTTTCCTCGCTTCTTCTGCCACTGGCAGCGCTCGGAAACGTCCCCAAACTGAGCCACACCCCCGAAATTATTTAATTTGATGACAACTGCTTTTGCAAGCAGGTAAAATTATACTCCATATGTGTTATAAAATCAAGATTTATTTTAATAAAGTTGTATCGTATTAAAAAACATGGGTTTTTATGATTATATCATCGAAAATTATTACGTTTGTGATTTTGATGTAATGGTTGATAGAAACATTGCAACGCAAAAACATTTGTGATATACTATAAATGATTAAGCAATTTTTTTCTTTCGGTACAATTGCAGAAAATCTTGAACGGAGATTCTATTTTATGGATATTGAAAACAAAGTATATTCAACTACTGCGGAGCCGGTAAGGTTTAAAAAAGGAAAACTTCGCATTATACATATTACAGATACTCATTATGATTTTGATAATGTAGATGCTTCTGTGCGACTTCTTGAAGAAGCTTGCAAGAGAGAAAAGCCTGATTTGGCAATTGTAACAGGTGATAATGTAGATAATTTTGACGAGTGTACAGATACTAAAAAGCTTATAGACAAGCTTATGTCTGTTTTTGATGAACAGTGTATTCCTGTAGCAATAACCTTCGGTAACCATGATTCCGAAAGGGGAGCTATGTCCCGAGAAGAACTTATGGCACATTATAATACCCATAAGAGTTCTATTTCTGTAGATGATGGTGATGAACTTTCGGGTTGCGGAACATATAATATTCCTGTTTTATCATCAGATAGCGAAAAGGTAAAATTTAATATCTGGGTGTTTGATTCAAATGATTACGATGAAGAAGGTCGCTATGGTTGTGTCCTTCCTGATCAGGTTGAGTGGTATAAAAAACGTTCCGATGAATTGGCTCAGGCTAATGGGGGAGAGAAGGTTTATTCTCTTGCTTTTCAGCATATGATAGTTGCCGATGTTTACGATGCTCTTAAAAAGTCAAAAGTCAGAGTTCCTTTTTCATATAAGCATATGTATAACAAAAAAGAATTTTATTATTTCGATCCTAAAGGTACGAACTTTGGAACTCTTACGGAAACTCCGTGTTCAGGCTATCATAACTATGGTCAGTTTGAAGCAATGGTGGAAAAAGGTGATGTTCTTGCGATTTTTTCAGGTCATGACCACACAAATGGGTTTGGCGTAAGGCATAAGGGTATTGACATTTCAAACACTGTAAGTACAAGGTATAACCGCGATAGATTCTCATCCCAGTACGGATACAGGATAATTGATGTTGATGAAAAAGATACATCTGTTTACACGAGTCGCGTGATGCATTGGTATAATATGTTTTCTGCTGAGGATGTAAAAATGTTAGAAAAATCAGGTGATGCTTTCGGTGCAGAACTCGCAAAAAATGTAAGATGTAACGGATTTAAGCAAAAACTTTTCCAAAGCTTTTTACTTGCGTTAGGTAGGTTATCATCATTAAGAAAAATATCATATCCGGACTGATTTTTTATTTAAATTATTGACTTTAATAAATTCAAGTGATAAAATATCATTGTTAAATGCGTTTGAGCAGAAAGTAGTAACCATAGCAGATGCTTTAAGAGAGTTGCCGTTTGGTGCGAGGCAATAGGTGGAGCGGTGGTGAATTCCTTCTGTAAGCAGTGTCCCGAAAGAGTTTTGAGTAGGCGGCAACGGGCGTTCCCGTTACAGAACGAGAGTGTTAATTGACACTTGTTAAGGCCGTGTTTGCGAAAATGCGGTAAACTGAGGTGGTACCACGAAATATTCGTCCTCTGTATTCAAGTGAATGCAGAGGGCTTTTTGCTTCTCTGCTGTCAGAAAAAAGAAAGGAAAACAAAAATGGCACAGAATTATTATCAAAAAGAAATTGAAACAATGCCTGCTGAAGAAATGAAAAAGCTTCAATCAGAAAAGTTAGTAAAGCAGGTAAAACACGTTTACGAAAATGTGGAGTATTATCGCAACCTTATGGATGAGAAGGGTGTAAAGCCTGAAGATATCACGGGTATTGAAGACCTTCATAAGCTCCCTTTTCTCTCAAAAGCAGATTTAAGAGATGCATATCCATATGGTCTTCTTGCCAAGCCTCTTTCAGAGTGTGTGCGTATACATTCAACATCAGGTACTACAGGTCGCAGAGTTGTGGCATTTTATACACAGCACGACGTCGACTTGTGGGAGGATTGCTGTGCGCGAGCTATTGTTGCCGCAGGTTGTGATAATGAAGATGTTTGTCAGGTTGCATATGGCTATGGACTTTTCACAGGCGGTGCAGGTCTCCATGGTGGCTCACACAAGGTAGGTAGTCTCACTCTTCCGATGTCTTCAGGTAATACAGAGCGTCAGATTCAGTTTATGATGGACCTTAAGGCAACTCTTCTTTGTTGCACACCTTCATATGCTGCGTACATAGGCGAATCTCTTAAGGAACAGGGATATAAGCCCGAGGATATTCCGCTTAAGGCGGGTATTTTCGGTGCTGAGCCATGGACCGATGAAATGCGCCATAATATAGAAGAAACTTTAGGTATAAAGGCGTACGATATTTATGGCCTTACAGAGACATCCGGTCCCGGTGTGGCTTTCGAATGCTGTGAGCAGACAGGTATGCACATTAACGAGGACCATTTTTATGCAGAAATTATCGACCCTGAAACAGGTGAGGTGCTTCCTGAAGGTTCAAAGGGTGAGCTCGTGTTTACCGCACTTGATAAAGAGGCTTTCCCGCTTCTTCGTTACCGTACAAGAGATATATGTGTGCTTTCAAGAGAAAAATGTTCTTGTGGAAGAACACTTGTTAAAATGGCTAAGCCAATGGGCAGAACAGACGATATGCTTATTATCCGTGGTGTAAACGTATTCCCAAGCCAGATTGAAGCAGTACTTCTTAAAGAAGGCTACGAGCCTAACTACCAGATTGTTGTTGATAGAGTAAGCAATAACGATACATTTGAAGTGAACGTTGAAATGACACCTGAGAAATTCACCGATAAGGTTAGTGATATTCTTGCAATGGAAAAATCACTTGCTAATGCTATGAAGATTATGCTTGGGATCAATCCTTCTGTTCATCTTGTTGCTCCAAAGAGCATTGCAAGAAGTGAAGGTAAGGCGGTACGTGTTGTAGATAAGCGTAAGCTTATATAATCAAGGAGGGTTTTGTTATGTCAATTAATCAGTTAACTGTTTTTGTTGAAAATAAGCAGGGTGCAATGGTTTCAATTACAGATACACTTGCACAGAATAATGTTAATCTCAGAGCTCTTTCAATTGCGGAAACACAGGATTTCGGTATCCTCCGTCTTATTGTAAATGATGAAAAAAGCGCTCTTGAGGCTCTTACTGAAAAAGATTATCTTATTAAAAATACAGAGGTTGTAGGCGTTAAAATCGGTGATGCACCAGGGAAACTTACATCAGCTCTCGGTGTACTTGATAAGGCAGGCATAAATGTTGAATATATGTATGCATTTATGGCGCGTACAGAAAAACACGCTTACGTTGTACTCCGCGTTGAAGATAATGATGCTGCCGAAAAGGTTCTTGAGGATGCAGGCTTCCACCTTATAACAGACGCAGATATAAAGAAACTTTAATGATAAAAATAATGCCGGCAGCCTGTAGGTTGACGGCATTTTTATAAAGGGTGATTTTATGTATAAGCAGAAACTTTGCCTGTCTACATGCGGTACATATGGTATTTCCGAGGTGGAACAAATCCGTCTTTTCAAAAAAGTCGGATTTGAAGGCTTCAATGTTCTTTGGGGTTATATGATGGATGATACTGTTCGTGAATGCGCCCGAGTTGCCAAGGAAGAGGGTATGATATTCCAATCAATCCACGCACCATGGAATATGTGTGGTGATATGTGGGACCCTGATTGTCAGGACGATGCAAAAGAGGGGATTGAGCAGCTTAAACATTGCCTTGACCTTTGTAAAGAATGCGGTGTGCCAATTATGGTCTGCCATGTTTACGTGGGCTTTGATGAAGAATATATTCCTACCGAAATCGGTATTGAAAACTATGGTAAGGTTATTGATTATGCTGAAAGCATAGGTGTAAAAATAGCCTTTGAAAACACCGAGGGTGAGGTTTACCTTAAAGCGGTGCTTGATAGATATGGGGATAGAGAGTGTGTAGGTTTCTGTTGGGATAGCGGCCACGAGATGTGTTACAATTTCTCACAAAATCTTCTTGCACAGTATGGTCATCTTCTTATTGCTACCCATATAAACGATAATTTGGGTGTGAAGGATTATAACGGTAAAATTTTCTGGCACGATGATTTGCATCTTTTACCGTTTGATGGTATCGCAGATTGGGATGAGCTGACAAATAGAATTGTTGATTGCGGATACGACGATATACTTACATTTGAGCTTAACAATAAATCAAAGCCAAACCGCCACGAAAACGATAAATACGATAAAATGCCTATAGAAGAATATGTAAGCGAAGCGTATGCACGTGCTTGCAAAATAGCTACAATGATAAACAACAAGAGAAATAAGTAAAAAAAGAGCCGATGTTCATTTTTGAACATCGGCTCATAATTTTTATTATGAACATTAAAGAAGTGCTCTGTAGAGTGCTGCAATTTCTTCAACGCTTGTGTCTCTTGGGTTACCAGGACGGCAAGCATCTGCAAATGCGCTTTCAGCAAGGAACTGAACATCTTCATCCTTAAGGATTTCCTTAAGGTCTGCAGGAATACCAACCTTCTTGTTAAGGTCTGCAACTGCCTGAACAGCAGCTTTTCGTGCATCTTCAATGCTCATAGCATCCGTGCCTTCAACGCCCATAGCCTTTGCAATATCGCGATATTTATCGCCTGTGCAGCATGCATTGTATTCCATGATTGATGGAAGAAGAATAGCGTTTGCTACACCGTGAGGTGTATCGTAAAGAGCGCCAAGACCATGAGCCATACTGTGAACAATACCAAGGCCTACGTTTGAGAAGCCCTGACCAGCAATGTACTGAGCAAGAGCCATACCTTCTCTGCCTTCAGGTGTGTTTTCGCAAGCACCAGGAAGATGCTTCGCAATAAGCTCAATAGCCTTGAGATGGAACATATCTGTCATTTCCCAAGCGCCTTTTGTGATATAGCCTTCAATAGCGTGGGTAAGAGCGTCCATACCTGTTGATGCTGTAAGGCCTTTTGGCATTGAAGCCATCATATCAGGGTCAACAACTGCAACCTCAGGAATATCATGTACGTCAACGCAAACGAACTTACGCTTCTTCTCAACGTCTGTAATAACATAGTTGATTGTAACCTCAGCTGCTGTACCTGCTGTTGTTGGAACTGCGATTGTGAAAACTGCATGGTTCTTTGTAGGTGCAACGCCTTCAAGGCTTCTTACGTCTGCAAACTCTGGGTTTTCAATGATAATACCAACTGCTTTTGCAGTATCCATTGCAGAACCGCCACCGATAGCGATAATGCAATCTGCGCCACTTGCCTTATATGCTTCAACGCCAGCAAGAACGTTTTCGATTGTTGGGTTTGCTTTGATTTCGCTGAAAATCACATAAGGATATGAAGCCTTATCAAGTAAGTCTGTAACCTTTGCAGTTACGCCGAATTTGATAAGGTCAGGGTCTGAGCAAACAAATGCTTTCTTAAAGCCACGGCCTTCAAGCTCTGGGAGAATATTCTCTACAGCACCTTTACCGTGATATGAAATTGTGTTTAATACAATACGATTTGCCATCGTAAAAACCTCCTTAAGGTTATTTTTGAAAACATTATACACCATATTCTTTGTGAAATCATTAACAATTTTTGAAAAAATTTATTTTTGGAGGTATAAACAAATTTTAACTTTAAAAACCTTACAATATGTCTATTGTTTTAAGATTTTTACCGTGATATACTTGGAAAATAATAGAAGAAATCGCTTCTGATGGGAGATTTATATGGAAATTCCAAAGATACTCTTAGAAAAAGCAGATGAAATAACCGCAAAGTTAGAGGAAAAATATCCTCAGTTTGCGCCATTTTTTAAAGGTTGCTTTTTAAATACAATTGAAACTACAGTTACAAAGCTTGATGATGGTGGCTACTTTGTTATAACAGGCGACATTCCTGCAATGTGGCTCAGAGATAGTGCCTCTCAGCTTACTCACTACATACGTTTTGCTAACGAAGATGAAGATTTAAAGACGATAATCCGTAGTGTTATTGAAAGACACGCGCAGTTTGTTTGCCTTGACCCATATTCAAATGCTTTTAATGCAGTTGCAAAAAGCTGTTGGTCAAAAGACCAGACTAATTTTTACCATGAATTAATATGGGAGAGGAAATATGAGGTTGACTCCCTTTGTGCATCTATTTTCCTTGCTCATCAATATTATGCACAAACTCTTGATGAATCTATTTTTACAGAAAACTTCTATGAAATGATAAGAAATATTGTAGAGGTTTTCAAAAATGAACAGAATCATCAGCAGAAATCAGAATACTTTTTCCACCGTCCGGATGCCCCTGCAACCGATACCTTGCCTTGCGAGGGTAAGGGTAATCCTGTGGCTTATACCGGTATGACATGGTCAGGCTTCCGCCCTTCTGACGACAGATGCCTTTATAACTACCTTATTCCTTCAAATATGATGGCGGTTTGTGCCCTTAAAAAAGCGGCAGAACTTATAAATGTTGGGTACGAGGATACAAAGCTTGAAAGTGAATGCCGTTCACTTGCTTTTGATATTGATGAAGGTATAAAAGCCCATGGCGTACATGAACATCAGAAATTTGGCAAAATTTATGCCTATGAGGTAGACGGACTTGGTAATATGCTCTTTATGGATGACGCTAATTCACCAAGCCTTATGGCTGCTCCATATATTGGCTATTGTGATAAGAATGACGAGATTTACAAAAACACAAGAGCATTTATTCTTTCTAACGAAAACCCTTGGTATTTTGAGGGGGATGTGGCTAAAGGCGTAGGTAGTCCTCATACAGGGTATGATAAAATATGGCATATTGCTCTTGCAATGCAGGCGCTTACAAGTGATAATGTTGAAGAAATTAATTCCTGTCTTGATATGATTGTGAATTCTCATGCCGGTACATATCTGATGCATGAATCTTTCAATAAAGACGATGCAGAGGACTTTACAAGACCGTGGTTTGCTTGGGCAAATAGCCTTTTCGCAGAGCTTCTTATAAGGCTTACAGAAGAAAAATAAAAACAAGCAGTAGTAACATTTTTCAAAGATGTTGCTGCTGCTTTTTTTTATTCACTTATTCATTATCATCCGTAAAAGTCTGTATAGCTTTAAGAACTGTGTATCCAACAAGAAATACAGTCAAAGCAGTTTTTATTGAAGATACTCTTATATATGTTTTGGCAACGTTTGATAAATTGTTTAAAACCTTTGATCCTTGTTCCATAAAAACCTCTCATTCATTTGTAATTAACACTGCGTGAGCTATGCCGGGAATAGATTCCTTCTGTAAAGATGATGTAGGGGAAAGCAAAGCTCCTGTTCCTACGAAAAGCACCTTTTTAAGTTCGCCAAGCTTTATTTTATCTAAAATATATGAGCAAAGCACTGATGCGCTACAACCGCAACCCGAACCACCTGAATGAACGTCTTGCTTTTCAAGGTCATAAATCATTGTTCCGCAATCCTTGTGAACAGGTGATATATCCAGTCCGTATTCGGCCTTTAATAGTTTGATAAGAAGTTCACTACCAGTTGAACCTAAATCTCCTGTGAGAATCATATCAAAATCTGATGGAATAGAGTGAGTATCTCTGAGGAAATGACCTATTGTGAGCGATGCAGCAGGTGCCATTGCAGCCCCCATATTGTTAGTATCGCTAATTTCTAAATCTCTTATTGTACCGAAAATAACTTTTTCAATATGTGGTGTGTTCTTGCAACTTTCGGATACTACGGCGGCACCTGCGCCTGTTACAGTCCATTGAGCAGCAGGGGAGCGTTGCCCACCATATTCAAGGGGCATTCTGTATTGTCTCTCGGCAGAGCAGAAGTGTGAAGATGTAGCGGCAACAACATTTTTTACAGCTCCAGAATCCACGAGAGTTGCTGATAATGCAAGGGAAAGTGCCATTGTAGAACAGGCGCCGTAAAGCCCAGCAAAATTCAGTTTTAAATCTCTCATACCAAAAGATGAACCGATACATTGGTTCAGTAAATCACCTGCAAAGCATAAATTCACATCGTTTTTGCTGATTTTCGCTTTCTTTATTGCAGTCTGTATTGCAACCTTTTGAAGATGGGTTTCGGCTTTTTCAAATGATTTTTCTCCGCAAAATTCATCTACGTATATTTTATCAAACCAATTGGCAAGAGGTCCTTCGCCTTCTTTTTTTCCAACGGCAACACCGTAACCGATTATTGATGGCTTGGATTGCAAATTTATGGTATTTTTTCCTATTCTTTCGGCCATAATTAACCTTCTTTTTATTGTTTGAGAATATTGTTTGCAAGAGGAAAAATTTTATTCATGTACAATCTGCTAAAACTATTCAAAAAATAAAAAGCATATGTTATAATTAAAAAGGTGATAAAAATGAAAATAATACTTTGCCTTGATGATAACAACGGTATGCTTTTTAATAATCGTCGTCAGAGTCGCGATAGCGTAGTTGTTGAGGATATTTTAAATAGTATTAATGGAGAAAAACTTAATATTTTTTCATTTTCTTCTGCCTTGTTTTCATCGTTTCGAGATAAGATAAACGAAATTGAAACTGTAGATAGAATAGGGACTTATTTTATTGAAAACGTTGATGTTACGCCATTTATCGGTGATATAGAAGAACTTATTGTTTATCGTTGGAACAGAGTTTATCCTGCGGATTTTGTTTGCGGGATTGATTTTTCATCCTTTACCATAAAAAGTCAAGTTGAGCTTGTGGGAAATTCTCACGATAAAATAACAAAAGTAGTTTATGGCAGGTGAATGACGTGAAGAAACTGAATAAAAAGTCAATCGGCATAATTATCGCCGTTGTTTTTGTACTTCTTATCGGATTTATTGGTGATACTGATAATAATGGTTCAACGCTTAATACTACGCAAAATAATGCAGTCACATCTTCAAATTTATTTACAGAAAATGATATATCTGACGGTTTTGATGTGCCTTCTAATGGTTCTTCCGCAACCACAAAAAACGATAAAACAGCAGAGAATGAAAAACCTGAACCATCATCAGCAAAGAACACAAACGCTGCTCAAGATAAAGGTAATTATAAAGTAAAACTAAGTAGTATACCTGAGTTTTCAGGTAAGCCATATGTTGTAATAAACAACAATATACCAGGTCTTTCGCTTTCTGACAGAACGGCAGCTTACTTTGAAAAGTACACAGCTCTTGACTACCTTGAAAGGTGCGGAGTTGCTTTCGCATGTCTGGGAAAGGAAACTATGCCAACAGAGGACAGAGGTGCTATAGGCTCTGTTAAGCCAAGCGGCTGGTATACAGTAAAGTATGATTTTGTTGATGGTAAGTATCTATACAACCGATGCCATCTTATAGGCTTTCAGCTTTCAGGTGAAAACGCTAATATCCGTAATTTAATAACAGGTACACGCTATATGAACGTTGATGGTATGTTGCCTTTTGAAAATATGGTAGCAGACTATATAAAAGAAACAGGTAATCATGTTTTATATAGAGTAACTCCGATTTTTAAGGGTAGTGAGCTTGTTTGCCGTGGTGTGCAGATAGAAGCTTTTTCAGTTGAGGATAATGGCGACGGCATATGCTTTAACGTTTTTTGCTATAACAATCAACCCGGTGTTGAAATAGATTATGCTACCGGTGAAAGCAGATTGAGCAAAAAAAATGAAACTACTACGCAAAAAAAAGAACCAACAACCGCAAAGGTTGAAAAGACAACACAAAATCCAACAACCCAACCTCAGACAGAATCTTCTGTTTCTGACAATGAAGCTGTTTATCTTCCTAAATCAGGCAAGCGTTACCATTCAGACCCTACTTGTAGCGGAATGAAAGAACCTCGCAAGGTAAGTATTAAGGAGGCGCAAGATTTAGGCTACACTGCTTGCGGTCGCTGTTATTAAGTCCAAATATTCAAAAATGAATGGTCTGCTAAATTGATTTTCAATTTAGCAGACCATATTTGTTTTAGAGTGGGTAAAGCGTATCCGAACCAGATTTCGGGATAGTCTTTTCCACTCATATATCGTTAAAATACTCGTAAATCCGTCAGGATTTACTGCGTTTTTGCCTCATCTGAGCGAAAAATACTTAATCACAAAATTCTTCGACCTTAAATGAACGAGGTTTCGAGGAGTTTTGGTCGTATTTGACTGCAGACAGGCTATCGCCTTTCAAAGGCAAATCGGGCAAAAGTACCGAAACATCGCCGTTTAAGGCTGGTTCGGATACACTTTACCTACTCTATAATAAATCATTAGGCGAGTGGAGTATATATGTTGCGCCTGCATTTCTTAGCTCTTCCTCTGTGCCAAAGCCGTAAACAGCACCTGCGCTATCTACTCCCGAAGCCTTTGCTCCGTCAATATCATAGAAACGGTCTCCAACCATTATAACCTTTGATTTATCAGGATTTCCAAAGTATTCAAGGCAAGCATTTATAAGCTCCTTCTTGCTTGAATGGTTGTTTTTAAAGGTTTCTGCAGATACGAAATCGTAGTACTTATATATATCGTGATACTGGGAAATTTCGTCAACAAAAAGCTTGGGCTTGGATGATGCAACTGCAATTTTTTTGCCTCTTGCTTTAAGGGCTTCCAGCATATTCTTTATATCATCATAAATACGAGATTCTTCAGCTGCTTTTGTTTTGTATCTTTCTCTGTATTTTTCAATTAGATATTTTGCGTCTTCGTCGCTTACCCCATAAACTGTTTTATATGATTCAAAAAGGGGAGGACCAACAAAAAATTCAAGCTTTTTCAAATCCGTTTCCTTTATTCCGTAGCAATCAAGGGAGTAAATAATAGAATTAAAAATTCCTTCTGTTGTGTCGCAGAGAGTGCCATCAAAATCAAACAAATAAAAATCATAATCCTTCATATAATCACCGGATATATTTTATAACTAAATGTATAAAAAGTAAATAGAAATATACCTATATTTAACTTATTTTACTATTGAAACTCCTGGCGTGTTGCAGTAAAATATATAATTGGAAAGTTATTTGAAAGAAGGCGTCTGCGTGGCAGATTTATTGAAAAAAGAGATTGATTCAATATTAAAAAAATACGAAAATCCTGAAGAAAGTCTTATAGGTGTTTTACAGGATGTTCAGACTTTAGATGGCTATATTTCAAGGAATTCGGTTGAGTACATAACTGAGAAAACAGGTATACCTTCAAGCAGAATAATGGGCGTTGCCTCATTTTATGCAGGCTTCAGGCTTAAACCTGTAGGTAAATACAGAATTATGGTTTGTATGGGTACAGCTTGCCATGTAAATGGTGCAGAGCGCATAGGTGATACGGTAAAAAGAATTTTGAACATTGAAGAAGGTGATGTAACCTCCGATGGTCTTTTCTCGTGGGAAGAGGTTGCCTGCCTTGGTTGCTGTAGTATCGCCCCTGCTATGATGATAAATGACACTGCATACGGTACTCTCACTCCTGATAAAGTTCAGAAAATAATTGATTCAATCCGAGAGGAGGAGTCAAAATGAGATTTCTCTTAGGTTACGGCTCCTGTGGTATTGCATCAGGCGCAAAGGATGCTCTTGAAGGATTGGAAACAGCATTGAAGGACTCTGCTTTTTCTGTGGAAAAGGTAGGGTGTAATGGTCTTTGCTTTGCAGAGCCTATTGTTGAAATTATTACTGATAATGGTGAAAGCGTGCTCTATGGCAGACTTAATAAAGAAAGTGCGTACGCTCTCGCTGAATCAGTGCTTTCAGGCGTGTTGCCTGAGGAAAATAAGCTTTCAGATGATGAACTTAGATTTCTTGAAGGGCAAAAGAGAATTGTACTTTCGGGCTGTGGCAAGGTTAATCCTGAAAGTATAGAATCATACATAGAAAACGGTGGTTACCGTTCTCTGAAAAAAGCTTTGGAAATAGGCGCAGATGCAGTTATTGAGGAAGTGAAAAAATCAGGCCTCAGAGGCAGAGGTGGCGCAGGCTTCCCGACATATATCAAGTGGCAATCCGCCCGCAACTCTCAGGGAGATGAAAAATATATTGTCTGCAATGCAGATGAAGGCGATCCTGGTGCATTTATGGATAGAGCCGTGCTTGAAGGGGACCCTCACAGAGTGCTTGAAGGTATGATGATTTCAGGTGTTGCTGTTGGCGCCCAAATGGGTCTTATATACGTACGTGCAGAATATCCTCTTGCAGTTAAACGTCTTAATTTAGCAATTGATGAGATGCGCCGAGAGGGCATTTTGGGTGATAACATATTTGGTAGTGGATTTTCCTTCGATTTCCGTATAATGATGGGTGCAGGCGCTTTTGTTTGTGGTGAGGAAACTGCTCTTCTTGCTTCTTTGGGTGGTAATCGCGGTATGCCTGTAACGAAACCGCCATTCCCTGCGCAGAAAGGCTTCAGAGGTAAACCAACCAATATAAATAACGTTGAAACCTTCGCAAATATTTCGTGGATTATCGAGCATGGTGGCGAGGAATTTGCAAAAATGGGTACTGAAGGTAGCAAGGGCACTAAGGTTTTTGCACTTGCAGGTAAAGTAAAACGTGGCGGCCTTGTAGAGGTACCTATGGGGCTCACTATAAACGACATCGTTTTCGGTATATGCGGTGGCATAAAAAATGATAAAGAGGTAAAGGCTGTCCAGATGGGCGGTCCGTCCGGTGGTTGTATCCCTAAGGATATGTTGAATACTCAGATAGATTACGAAAATATTGCTAAAACAGGGGCTATTATGGGCTCCGGCGGTATGATTGTAATGGATGAAGATACATGTATGGTGGATATGGCTAAATTCTTTATGGATTTTACAAGTAAAGAAAGCTGCGGTAAATGTGTGCCTTGCAGAATAGGTACAACACGTATGCTTGAAATTCTTAAAAGAATATGCAACGGTGAGGGCGAAGAAAGCGATATAACTACTCTCACAGAACTTGGCGAAAGCATCAAAACAGGTGCTTTGTGTGGCCTTGGTAACTCTGCTCCAAACCCTGTGCTTACAACCATAAAATACTTTAGAAATGAATATGAAGCGCATATAAATGAAAAGCGTTGTCCTGCAAAAAAATGCACGGCGCTTATTCAATTCAAAATTGATAAAATCAAGTGTAAGGGCTGTTCTCTTTGTAGCAAAAAATGTCCTGTTGATGCAATCAATGGCGAAATCAAAAAGCCATATGTTATAGATAGTGCAAAGTGTATACGTTGTTCACAATGTATCGATAACTGTAAATTTGGTGCAATAGAAAAAATAAGCGGGGAGGGTGTTAAATGAGTCTTGTGAAAATTCTTGTTGACGGTAAAGAAATTATTGCCGATACTGAGAAAACCCTCCTTGATAATATACTTGAAAGCGGAACATATATCCCTCACTTGTGTCATAATAAAGAACTTGAAAGTTATGGCGGATGCGGTCTCTGTATTGTTATGGTTGATGGTATCAAAAAAACGTTAAGAGCTTGTTCTACTGCGGTTTCCGAGGGTATGAGCGTTACAACGTCAACCTCTGAAATTGAAAAAAGCAGAGCTGCAACTCTTAAGCTTTTGATGTCCGACCACAGTGGCGATTGTAAGGCGCCTTGCTTTATGGCTTGCCCTACTCATCAGGATATCCAAGGATATGTTGGTCTTATTGCCAATGGCTTTACACAAGAAGCGCTTGAACTTATAAAAAAGGATAATCCTCTTCCTGCATCAATAGGTAGAGTTTGTCCTCATCCATGTGAAGAACAGTGCCGCAGAAAATATGTTGAAGGTGCAGTTTCGATATGCGCCCTCAAACGTTTTGCCGCAGATGAGAATATGGAGTATATTCCTAAGTGTGCTGATAAAAACGGTAAGAAAATTGCTGTTGTAGGAGCAGGTCCTGCAGGCCTTTCCTGCGCATATTTTCTTGCTGTGAAAGGCTATAGTGTAACAATTTTTGAAGCGGAGGAGAAGGCTGGCGGTATGCTCCGCTTCGGTATACCTGCATACCGTTTACCCAAAAGTATTCTTCAAAAAGAAATTGAATGTATTGAAAAAATGGGAGTTCAGATTTGCTACTCTCAGAAGCTAGGCAGAGATTTTACTATTGAATCTCTCAAAACGCAGTATGATGCGGTTTTTGTCGGTATCGGTGCGTGGAAAGCCTGGAATCTTGGTTGCGAGGGCGATAATGCAGAGGGCGTTATTGGCGGTATAGATATGCTCTATAAGGTAGCTAATGGCGCAGATGCTCCTATAGGTGAAAATGTTTGCGTTGTAGGCGGCGGTAATACTGCAATTGATGCTGTAAGAACTGCGGTGCGTCTTGGCGCAGAAAATGTTACTCTCGTTTACAGAAGAACAGAGAAAGAAATGCCTGCAGAGGA
>JAEIGA010009393.1_pt1 | contig 14796 bp, 22 predicted proteins | sample 9270691 | NCBI WGS metagenome assembly JAEIGA01 (sample SAMN17057246, study PRJNA624740) | gut metagenome | biome: biome; isolation source: fecal sample | host: Bos grunniens | place: China: Xizang | collected 2019
ATAGCTAACCTGTAATTATATAAACTTATTATGTTCCCCCATTATGTAAACTAAACTCTCTAGCTTTACTCTCGCAACGGATACATCAATTTCCAAAATTTAACAATTAAAAATAAATTATGTAAACCAAGACCGCTACGCCTAGAGCCTTATGAACTGCAAGTTTTTTCAAATTTTTTCGATATTTTCAAAAGTTAGTTAACATAAAAAGTCAACAAGTCTGAAAGTTAGTAATAGCAATGGTTACAGAGATTTAACGTATTATGTAAAGTTAACATAAAATCAAGTTAACATAAATCGAAAATTACGGCTACTTTACATAATAGTATAAAAATTTTGTGAATATTTTTAATTATTTTTGTAAATACTATTGACATAGTATAAATTTTATGGTAGTATAATTGTGATGTCGAAAGAAAAAGAATTTAGTAAAATAAAGGTAAATTTTGATTTTGTTATATCGATGTCAACTCATACGTTACATATTTAATATTTTCAGTATCAAGAAAATATATGGTTGTAAGAGGTTGGGAAGATGTGATTATTTATCACAACGGCTATGCAGACAAGCCATACTGCAATAAAATATTGGGTTGCGACCGAACGCAAGAAAGAGGTATAAAAATGAGTAAAAAGTATGAAGTAACAATTAACGAGAAAAAGGGAACTTGTGACAATTCATTATTTGAGAAAATGGCAAAAAAAGGAGATGTCAACGCAGAAAAGGTAAAAAATTTTGTTGGAAAAATTATTACATTAAAAGGATATGCGGGTTGTACAATTGAAACAGATGAAAAAACATTCAATAATAATTTTTATGACACACTAGAATATGGTTTTATTTCATCAGGTAGCCAATATTTTCACGAAAGTGTAAAAGACTATTTTGGAGAAGTAAAAAGATTTAGAATTTGTGAAATAAAAACAAAACAGGGTATAACATACAAAGTACAACCAATAATCGAAGAAACAAAGCAAGACAAAGAGGAAACAGAAAACAAGAACGAAGAAACTACAGACGATTTACCATTTTAATTGTTGTAGGAGTGATACTATATGGCAAAGAAAATAGAGATGACGCCTCAACAGGCGTCTTTATTTTCAGAAATGAAAAAATTAAGTAAACAAGCTAATCAACGTATTTTAAGGTTGGAACGATATTCGGGAACAACAGAACCATTTGCAACAAAACAACTTGCAGATTATTTATCATCAAGTACTTTAAATGCTTGGACAAAAAGCGGAAGAGTTGCAACCAAAAAAGGTTTAACACCTTTGCAAAGGATGTCAATAAATAAAGCAATTAGAAGATTTTTAAAAGAAGATACTTCGAGAGTTGCAGGAGCTAAACAGTACACAAAAAAAATAAGTGAGCAAGCAGGGAAAAAAATTCCGCCCAATTTAGCAAGTAGCTTTTATAAAGCAGAAAAAAATTATACTTGGATATATAAATATATGACTGAAAGTGAATTTTGGGACTTTGCAAGGGAATGTGTAAAGAATAATTATTCATTTGAAACATTTACGCAAAAAATAATGCAATTTATATATGATAGAACACTAGATGAAGAATTACAAATTGATTTACAAAATCTTTATAATTATATACAAGGGGTTAGTATATGAAATATTGGCAAGAATATTATGGACATATTCCAATTGAAAAAGGAAAAAGAAATAAATTTGACAATAATATATATACTTTTGATATTGAAACAACTTCATATATTATATTAAACGGGAAACAATACGAAACAATAAAATATTTAGATTTTACACAAGACGAAAAAGAACAAAGTTTATTTTATTCTACAATGTATATCTGGATGTTTGGAATTAATGATGTTGTGTATTATGGTCGAACATTTTCAGATTTATACAATTTTTTAAATAGAATAGAATTTTATACCACATACAATAAAAAAATTGTATATGTTCACAATTTGTCATTTGAATTTCAATTTTTAAGAAATATTTTTCATTTTAAAAATGTAATGGCAAGAAAAAGTCACAAAGTTATGAAATGCGAAATAGAAGAATTTAACATTGAATTCCGTTGCACTTTATTTATGACAAATAGTAAACTTGAAAAACTACCCGATTTATACAAATTACCATATAAAAAATTAGTTGGAAATCTTGATTATTCTAAAATTAGACACAGTGATACAAAATTATCAACTAAAGAATTAGAATATTGCGAAAATGATTGTCTTGTTTTATATGAATATATTAAAAAAGAACTTGAAACATATGAAACAACAAAAAACACACCTTTGACATCAACAGGACACGTACGACGTGAACTAAAAGAATTAGTTATGAAAAATTGGGATTATAGAAATAAAACAAGAAAAGCCGTGAATGTAGATGGACACATATACAATTTACTTGTTGAAGCATTTGCAGGAGGATATACTCACGCTAATTGGATTTACACTGACGAAATAGTAAAAAATATTACAAGTTATGATTTTACATCAAGTTATCCGTATGTTATGGTAACACATAAATTTCCAATGACTGAATTTAGAAAATGTAATATTAAAAATGCTAATCAATTAGTTGAGTGTTTTGCATATTTAATAGTTGTAAAATTTTCAAAAATACAATGTAAATATTATAATAATTTTATTTCACAAAGTAAATGTAGAAGAATAAAGGGACGGAAAATATGATAATGGACGTTTAATATATGCAGATGAAATTGAAATTGTTTTAACTGACATTGATTTTAAATTTATATTGAAATCATATACAGGTAATTATGAAATATTAGAAAGTTATTTTGCTAGATACGATTATTTACCTAAAGAATTTATTGAATTTATATTGGAAAAATATGTACTAAAAACACAATATAAAAATGTAGATGGTAAAGAAGTTGAATATGCAATTGAAAAATCAAAGTTTAATAGTTTATATGGTATGACAGTTACAAATAATATAAAAGATACTGTAATATTTGACAATGAATTGGGTTGGAGTGAAATACCTTTAAAAAATGAAGAAATTTTGGATAGTTTGGAAAAAGAACAAAAACAAGGATTTTTAAGCTTTTCTTGGGGTGTTTGGGTTACTGCGTGGGCTAGAAATAATTTGCTTGAAAATTTAATTAAATTAGATAAATTTGTTGTTTACGCAGATACAGACAGTTTAAAATTAAAAAATGGTTTTGATATAAATATTATTGAAAATTACAACAAACAAGTAAACGAAAAAATAAAACAAGCAAGTCAAGATTTAAAAATTGATATAGAAAAATTTCAACCGAAAGATGCAAAAGGAATTAAAAGAACTTTGGGTGTATTTGATAATGATGGACAATATACACAATTTATCACACAAGGTGCAAAAAAATATGCTTACATTGACAAAAAAGATTATAAAATACACATAACTGTTTCAGGAGTTCCAAAAAAATCAGGTGCAAAAGGTTTAAAAAGTTTAGAAGATTTTAGAGATAATTTTGTATTTGAATATAAATATACAAACAAATTATTATTAATGTATAATGATGAAATGACAGAATTTGAACTAACTGACTATAAAGGAAAAACAAAAAAATTGAATGACAAATATGGCTGTTGTTTTTTACCTTGTCAATATACATTGAATAAATCACAAGAATATGTAAATTTATTAAATGAAGAAAGCTCTGCAAGAGCAATTTTTAAGGAGTGAGAAAATGAATGATTTTGAATATATAAGAGAATTTGCAAAAATTTCTGTTTCAAATTGTTGTAAAGTCAACAATGTTAATATGTCAAATATATATAATAAAAGAACATCAAAGGAAAATGCAAGAAAAGTGCGTGAAGAAATAGAAGATAGAATAGCAAGACTATATTTGAAAGGAAAAAAAGAAGATGTCAACTAAACAAGTACATTATAATATAGATAATATTGACAAAGAAAATGCAAATTTTAATCTTATTTATGGGGAAAAATCGAACGGAAAAAGCTATCAAGTAAAGCATAAAAAAGCAGTTGAACATTATTTAAAAACTGGTAATAGATTTATTTTACTGCGTAGATGGCGTGAAGATATATCTAATTTATGGATAGAACAATATTTTTCAGATGTAGACGTTGCAAAATTAACAAATAACAAATATAATTGTATTACTTGTTACAGAAAAGTTTTATATTTTGGTGTTTATGATACTGAAACAAACAAAACAATTAAAGGGGAAAAAATACGGTTATGTCATGTCATTATCAACAGAACAACATATGTCAAGTGCTTCATTTTTAGATGTTGACATAATTATATTTGAAGAATTTATGGAACGTGGCACATATATTTCAAATGAACCCGATAGACTTATGATTTTTTATTCAACAGTAGACAGAAAAAGAGGTACAACAAAATTATATATGGTTGGCAATTCTATTTCAAGAGTTTGTCCATATATTAATAATTGGGGGCTTGATAAAATTTTCCGTAAACTTCAACAAGGACAAATAGAAACAAAAGTTATACACAATGAAGAAAATGATGTAAAAATAGCAATAGAATATTGTCGAGCAAGTGGACGGAAAAACAATGGCAATAGGAAACGCAAGTAAAATGGTAGATAGTGGAAGTTGGCAAACATTACCGCAACCCCATTTACCTAAATCATTAAAAGAATATAAAAAATTATATACATTTGGTTTTCAATATAAAGGTTTTAAATTTTTATGTAATTATTTAAAAGATATTGAAAGTAAGGAAACGTGTTGGTTTGTGTTTCCATTCTACAAAGATTTTTCGAATAAAATTATAGTTTTTTCAGATGAAATACGAATTAGTAAATATTGGCAACGTGATATTTACAATATGTCAATAAATAATGATAGGTTAAAAAAATTACTTGGAACATTTAAAGAAAATAAAATATTTTTTTCAGATGATTTATGCGGTACAGATTTTAAACAAGTAATTGATTTTACGATAAGGAGGTAAAAAAATGGCTATTTTAAATAGTAAGATAATAATCGCAAAAGGTATAAAAATGGATAGAGAATATAACAACGTTTTAAGTTTTGGTACAAATAGAATTATAGAAATATTAAATAGTAATGCACATTATGTAAATTCAAGCAATACCTTTTCGTTTATAGGCGGAAAAAATACAAAAATAATTTCAACACCTTTCACATATGAACAGTGTTTACAATCAAATTATATTGCTTTCCAAAATCCTAGTTATTCAAATAAATGGTTTTTTGCATTTATAACAAACGTTATATATAAAAGTAATGGAAATACACAAGTTGAATTTGAAATTGACGCTTGGTCGACTTGGTTTGAAAATTGGGTAAAAAAACCTTGTTATATTATTCGTGAACACGTTAACAATGACACAATTGGAGCTAATACAGTACCCGAAAATTTAGACGTTGGGGAAGTTGAACAAGAAAGTTTTGACGAATTTTTGTATTATGGTGAAGATGGAAACGATTATTATTTTTGTATTAATACAACATACGACCCGATTTTACAAAAAGATTTTGAAGGTGTTACAAAAATAAATGGTAATTTGCAAGGGAATTTAATATTTTGTTTTGATGTTTATAATGGAGATGTAGGAATTCCAAATATTACTAATTTTATTTATAAAACAAATTCAGATGGAAAAATAAATGCAATTCAAGAATTGTATATACTTCCAAAAACATTAATTGATAGCATTGGAACTACTCCAAAAAGTTATTCTGCTACTGTTGGAAGTTTTGAATGTAAATTATTAAATAGTAGTAGTGATGTTGTTTCACTTGCAACACCGTTTTCAAAAACAAATTCATTTGCAAATTATCAACCAAAAAATAATAAATGTTTTGTTTATCCGTATAATTATATGTTATTATCAAACAATTGTGGAAATGCTAATATATATAAATATGAAAACTTTAAACAAAATAATCCAATATTTGAAATAGAAATGGCTGTTTCAGTTGGCGGTTCTATTCGTATAGTTCCTAGAGAATATAAAAACATTGATTATAATTACGATGAAAGTTTACCGCTTGCAAAATTTCCAACGTGTTCGTGGTCAAGTGACGCATTTATAAATTGGTTAACACAAAATGCGGTAAATGTTGGTAGTGAAATTGTTTCTACTACTGCAAATGCTTTTATGGGAAATTTTATGGGAGTTGCAGGTCAAGTTGCAGGATTAATTGGTCAATTTAGACAAGCGTCATTACAACCAAATATTAAAGGTCGGAAACAATACAGGAGATGTTAATTTTTCTGCTAGAAGAAATACTTTTTGTTTGTATCATATGAGAGCTAAAATCGAATATATGAAAATAATAGATGACTATTTCAGTCGATTTGGTTATGCTATTAATAGAGTTTTAGAACCTAACATAATAGGTAGACAAAATTTTAATTATGTTGAAATAGGAAAAACGGAAGAAATTGGAAATGGTGATGTTCCTGTTGAGTTTATGGAAAAAATAAATAATGCTTGTCGTCGTGGTGTTACAATATGGCATAATCATGAAAATATGGGAAATTATAGTGTTTCTAACAATATAGTATAAAAGAGAGGTTAAACCTCTCTTTAATTGTTGTCTAAATCTTCTACCAATAACGATGGATTTTCATATTCTTTTATAAATTGTTCAGGATATATTGAAAAAATAGTCTTTGTAAACTTATTATTGTTTGTTAGATTTAGTGCATATTGATTTCCTTGATTTTCAATAACTTTTATATAAATAGGTACTACGTTTATTGTATTTCCAACATTGTCAGTAGCTGTTGTCAGAGAACCTAAAGCCAATCCGTAATTACCAACACCATATTTATATGTCGATTTATTTGTATTTAGTTGTATAGTACCGTTGTTATTAAATAAAGCTAATTTGATATTTTGTGAATATTTACTAATATCATCAAAATACAAATCAATGTCAGCCGATGAAACCGAATTGTTAGGACATACAATATATCCTATTTTATAATATTTTCCGTTAGTTACAGTTTTATAGTTATTTTTTACACAAAAATTATTGTTTTCTTTTATATTAATATTATTTCCATAAAAAATTTTATCATAGTCGAAATTATCGCCGTTTGAATAATGTTCTTCATTAGAAACTAGATGATTTCTCCAATTTTGTATATTTTCTAAATCAATGTTTGTTAAATCTAACAAAGAATATGTTGTTCCACTTGATATTATAGTATTGTTAGATATAATATTTCTACCTAAATTATTATTTTTAATAACAATTGGATTGTTATATGTGCCCTCTGAAGCAAAGAAAATAAATGAGTTTGTTAAAGTTATATATGAATTATTGTTGTTTGTATCAACACAAGTATTTATTCCATCAAAATACATATCTACCATTTTTAAATTATCATTTGCAAGAAATTTTATTCCCGTTGTAATATTTGTATTATTAACACCACCAGCCCATATATGTGTTGATTTAATGTCAGTATTTCCTTTAATAATAGCACCCATATTTGTATAAAAAATTTCACAATTGTCTATTGTATAATCATGTGCATATATTTCAAAACCAATTGCCAAAGATAAATTATTATAAAATTTACAATTGTAAATATAACCATGTTCACTTGCTAAATTTGAATTTTCATTTCTTATTTTTAAACAAGAAACTTTTGCATTTCTAAAGAAAATATTTTTATAATTAAAGCTAAATTTATTATTATCGTCTGTTTTTATACAATAATTTGCTTTATTATTTGCGTTTAAATAGCCACCATCAAAAGTAAAAAATGAGGTTTCGCCATTTAATTTTATTAAACTTTCTATTTCAACGTCTGTATAAATTTGTGCATTTGTTTCCATTTTTATTGAACCAAACGGAACAACATTTATATTTAAAGGTTGTGTGATTTTATATTTTCCATTTGGAAAATATATGGTTGATTTTTCATTTAATAAATTTGAAAATATAAATTGTAGTGCATTTGTATCGTCGTGAATTCCATCGCCGTACACACCCAATTTTTTTACATTTAAAGTGTCTGTCAATAAATTTGCGTATAAATCATCTCTATTCATATTTATTTTTGTTATTCCATTTACACCAGTAGCACTCTCTTCTTTTGTAATATAATAAAATTGTCCTCCACCATCATTTATTGTATTTAATCCATAAGTTTTAGCAAAACTCCCCTCAATTAGATTTTCAGATTCTAACATATCGTTTAAATTGTTATATCCAAAAATTGCCCTTGAGTTTAAATATGTGGAAATTATTTCTTGTAATGTTCCGTCTTCAACCATTTCATCTAGTTTGTTATTTATTTCATCTTGCACATCTAAATTTTCAAAATAATTATTTACATAATCTTGTAACTCTATCATTGCATTTGTTACACTTTCCATTTGTTGACCAGTCAAGTTCACATTATCTTTCATTTTATTTAAATATTCAACAACTTTACTAAATAAACGATAATTGTTAATTGCTTCAAAGTCATTTTCTATAAACGGAAAATTTTCCAAAACAAACCACTTAAAAGGTGTCATATATTTATAATCAAAATTATTCATTTTATACCTCTCTTTCTATGCTAATTGATAAAAAAGACAATCTAGGTCTTTGAATATCATTTCATAAATACTATTAATATTTTCTTGCATTTCTTTCATAATTGCAATTTTATCTGCTGGACTTCTTCTAATTTCTTTTGTATATTCGTTGTTGTCTGTTCCACTTGCTGTTGCTGTTCCATTTGATGTTGAACTATCTGTTCCCGTTGCTGTGTCTGTATCGTAATTATAATTCCCAACATACGAACCATCACGTAAATTCTCCAATTGGTCTTGTGGTAACTCTGAATTTCTTCTATCTGATGTTGAGCTACTTTGAGTTGTTGATGAATTAGACAAAGTGTTTTGAGTTGTGTTTGTTGTCTGTCTTTCATCTGTTCCAGTTTCTGTTGTAACTTCACCACTTTCAAAAATATTCCAATTTTCCAAAGCGTCAAACATTTTATTATATATTGGCATTATTGAATTAAGTTTTACATTTAATTGTAGTTTAAAAGCTGTTAATGTATCATATCCAATACGACGCATTATAAATTTATTAAGTATCATTGTTTCAAATTGTTCTTTTGTAATGTTATTTGTTAATGGATAATCAAAATCAAAAAATGTTGTTCTTCCTTCTTTTGCTAAATCACTTATTTTTGTTTTTTCATCTTTTCCATAATTTACAATGCTTTCTAATAAACTATATACTGTTGGTGGTAAATTTATCATTGTTGGTATACAAGGAAATAAAAAAGGATAAAAATAATTATTGTACATCATCTTCTATTACCTCGCTTTCTTCATTATCTTCAATCACATCTTTTTCAGATGTTGGAATTCCGTCATAATATCTAACATTTATATTTGTTCCAAATTTTTCGTTTATTTGTTTTATTGCTTTTTGTCTTGGCTCAAATCTTGAATATCTACTTGCAATTGTTCCGCCTTGACTTGCTAATACTTCATCTTTTATATTACGTTCTTTCTTTTGGAAATTCATATTTGCAATACCAATTAATCTTAAAAATTCATTCCATATTTTTTCTTTTTGTATGTCGATTTTATCTGCAACATAAGGTGCAGGCTCTAAAATCAATTGAATATCATCAAGGTTAATATCTTCATAAGTAAGTACAGTATTTTCCAATCCATCAACATTGTTTATAATATCTCTAATTGATTTTTCTTTATCACTTGACGTTTTCCAAAATCTAGGTGTACGTTGTTGTAAAATATTTATGTCAATTGTTCTTGTATCAAGTGCAATACGTTCGGCATATTGTGTTATGTCTAAAAATAAAGGATAACGACCGTTATTATCATACATTATAACATATTCATCTGGATTTAATATTCTTCTATAACTTCCATTAGGTGCAATTGCCATTATCTTTTGAGGTCTTTGATATATGTCTAATGTTCCCATAACTGTATATGGAAGTGCAATTACTCCTAAATATTCATCTTTGAAAAAAGCAATAGAACCATCACGCAACAATTTTTTATTTAAGAACGCAACATCTATAAAGTCTGGTAAATTCTCAAACTCGAAAACATTTTCAGCAAGTGTTAGCATTTCTCTTAAATACATTTGATAAGTTTGCCAGTTTGACAATTGATTTTCTTTTAATTGTTTACGCATCTTTTTTCTCCTTTCTTAAAAAATTAAGGGATAGGGATAACTTATCCCAATCCCTGTATTTGAAAATTATGATACAGTAACAACAATATTTCCAGTAACTGAGTCAATATTTATTGTTTTATCTGTAGAGTTATATGCTGTAGATGTTACAGCAGTTCCTCCCATTGTTACTGCAACAGTATCTCCTTCTGCTACTCCTGTAAGTATTGCACTGTAAGAACTTCCCTCACTTATTTTCTTTGCTTTATTTGATGTTTTTACTCCACTTTTTAATGTATTTGTTATTGTGAATTCTTCAACAGTTCCGTCACTGTCTGCATCACTTGCTACTTTAAATGCTACGGCATTTACTAAATTTGAATATGCAAGTGTTTGCCATACATGTAAATAATAATTTTTATATAATCCTTCAGCGTTTTCGAATTCTTTGAATAATAGTAAATCATCATATACTTGTAAGAATTGTTCATCTACTAAACAAGCTCTTATGCTTTCATCTGGAAAAGCGTCAATAACTATTTTTCTTGTGTCATTAAATTCAGCAACGCTCATATTGAATACATAAGCTAATACTTCAATTGATACTGAAACATCTGTTGCATTATCAATTATTAATATTTGTTCGCTTTTTGGTGTGCATGTAATTAATGCTTTATTGTCTGTTGATTGTGACTCTAAATATGCGTTGTTATTTGAATTTGCAAAAACCATATCACCTGATACAATTTTTACAGCTTTTATAAAGTCTTTTGCATTTTGTTCACTTGCAACTGGGTCTGGAATTGTTACAACTTTCATTGCATTATTATCAATTGCTTGTTTGATTAATTGCTTCATTAACACAAACTCATCTAGTTCACTTGAATTATAAAGTGTATTAATTATTGTTTGTATAAATGACTCTAATTTGTCATAAGATGCAAATGCTTTTTGTATTTGTTCTGGTGAAATTGTAATTTTGTATCTGTCCTGTCTATTCATTCTGTGATATACAGCTTTTACATCTGGCATTTCTCTATCTAATAAGTCAGCTCCTGTTGGGTCAAATCCTTTTGCCTGTACAAAATTTGCATAAATTTCCTCTATTGTATCACCTAAAGGTTTTGTTCCTTTTTTAAGTGACTTTAAAGGGTCACTGAAAAATTTGTTATGAATAACTTGTTTTATTATCATATTTAAAAGTGTTGATATAAATTCATTTGTTACGACTGCATTGTTTGGGTTAGTCATACCCTCTTGAATATCTTGGATATTTGTTCTTGTAGCTTCTGGAATTCTACTTCTGTAAATATCACTCGCATTATCTCTGATTGTATTTAATACTCCTACTAAATCCATTATTTTAACTCTCCTTTCTCGTCGAATAAATCTTCATATTTACGAGGTTCTTCCTCGTCTTCTTCGACTTCTTTTTCTACGACTTCAGTTTCTGTTGCAACTTCGTCGCCTTTTAAAAATCTTTCTTTGTATTTTGTTTTTAACTCTTCATATTTTGCTTTTACTTCTTCAAGTTCTGTGTTGTCGACTTCGGATGCTACTTCCATGCTGTCTGTAACATCTTCCATAAGTTCGATTTTTACATTGTCGTCAATTTCTAAACCATTAATTTTAGAAATTAATTCTTCTTTACTCATTTTTGCCATAATTTCTCATCTCCTCTCTATCTAAACGTTCACATAATTTTGTCAATGCTATTGTGTTATTATTTAATGCCTCTTTTACTTCATCTTTGAAAGTATTCATTTCCTTTGTGTGTTGCTCGTTTAATGCTTTTGTGTCTTCTCTATTTGATTTAGTTATATCTTTTACATAAATTGCCATAAATATACAAGCAACAATTGGAAATGCGTAACTTCCTAATAATTGTAAAAAAATATTAGTATCCATTTTACACCTCCATTTTTATTATTACCATAAAAAAATATTTTTGTCAACAAAAAACAAGTAATTTTTACAAATTACTTGTTTTGGAAGAATATTATGAAAAACCATAATAATTTTATCATATATTAAATTAATTTGTCAAATTCTTTTATTTCTAAATTTTCTTGAATATATTACCCAAGGAAATTTTTTCTTTATTCTATCAACTGGCGTAGGTGTGGGCGGTGTTGTTCCATCCCATTTTACAATTGTTCCTCTTGTATTTGGAAAACCTAACGGTTCACAAGGATTTACAAAACTTGAACATTGCCAAGCTTGTGTTGTACTTGCTTCCAAATGTAAATGTGTTCCCGTTGAATTTCCTGTATTTCCCATTTTTCCTACTATGGTATTTAAGTTTACTCTGTCCCCTACATTTAAAGTTACACTTCCATATAGCATATGACAATATCTATAATATAAACCCGTTCTATTGTCTAAAATTTGAACTTGATTTCCTAGGCTCGGTGTTGTTCCTTGACTTTCTTTATATACATATACAACAACTCCATCATCAGTTATACTATATAAATCGGGATTTTGTATTGCTACACCACTTTGTGGAAAATCTACACCCGTATGGAAACCGCAACTATAACTACTCGAAACATTTCCGTAAGGTTGTCCAACAGTACAATCGATGTGCATTGGACTATATCTTGTTGTATATTCAGCCATTATTTATACACACCCTCTCTTTTTTCTATCTTTTTTGCACAATGATAACAATATAAATTTGTATAATTATCATTTGCTATTTTAAATAAAAAATCTGTCCAAGTCAAAGACCATTTACCCTCTTTTTTACATTGACAACATTCACTTTGTCCGTTACCTTTTGCTTGTATCATTGTTATACATACCATACAGACTATTAAAAGTCGCCTTTCTATAATATATTATTTGCTTTTCTAATTTCTTAGATGAATATATTTCGTATATATTTAATAATAAATCAATTATAATTAAGATTAATTCTAAAATTGACATAATTCACTTCCTTATTATTAACTTTTGACCAGCATATATAAAATCAACATTTGTAATTCCGTTATCTGTTGCAATTTTATTTACTGTTGTATTGAATTTTTTCGCAATATTACAAAGACAGTCGCCCTTTTTTACTATATAAATTATTTCGTTATTTTTTAACATTTCATTTACTTTGTGTTGAACTTGTTCGTATAAATTTCCTAGTTTTTCTTTTCGTTCTTGTCCATTTCCATACTTTCCATTTATAACATCTTTTGCAATTTGTTCTATGTCTACAAATATTGTGTTTGTTCCATAATATATTTCGTTTATATCAACTTGTCCATTTATTCCTTTTATTTCTGTTTGTCCATATTGCCATATATCAACTCTAAACGTTACAGAGTAGTTATCTTTTTTATTCCATTCTGCTAACCAAATTTTATAATTTAATAGTTGTTTTATATCAAGTAAATGTTCAAACCAATATTTGTTTGCATATATTCCCGCAATGTATCCCGAATTTTTTATTATTTCACAAAATTGTTTTGCTTGGTCTGTTAGATTTTGTCTACCAATTTCTTGTATTGTTTCATCTTCTAAATCTAAAAACACACCAATTTCATTTTGTTTGGTGTCTATTTTTTCAAGTAACCAATTTACACCCTGTCGTAATGTTTCTACACTCTTACAATATGAATATACATAAAATCCTACTTTAAAACCATTGTCTTTTGCTTTTTTATAGTTTTCTTCAAATTTTGTGTCAAGTGTGTGATTTTGTTTGTTTCCTATCCAACCTACTCTAATTATTACATTTTTAATTCCGTTGTTTTTTAATTCTTCAAAATTTATATTTCCGTTATGTTGTGAAATATCTATTAATTTTTCCATTATTTTTCCTACCTTTCTAAATATAATTTAAAATATTTCTCAATTGTAAATTTTATTTGTTCTATGTTTGCAGAAAACGTCCAATTGTTTTCCCATTTATATTCAAATGTTACTGACTTTTTGATTATATCATTGTTTTTATTGCTTTTCAATATTGTATTGTTATGTTTTATTAATATTATTTTATACTTTCGTATTTCTAAATATTCAACCTCTATTTGTATATTTTTGTAATATTCTTGTAATTTTTCTTGTATTTCTTCAACCATTTACTTTCATCTCCTCATATAATCTAAATAATTGTAAAATTACTTTGTTTGTAATCTTATTATCATAATTAAAATATTCTTGTATATCTTTATATGCTGTTTTACTTGCAGTTCGCATATTCCTTTCAATTACATCTGCATTTGTTATAAATTCAAATGCTAATTGTTCGTATAGTTCTGTCATTTTTATTTTTTCGTTAAAAGTTGTATATAAATGTATGGCTTGTAACCAATATTCAAAACCTTTACTATTTATATTAAAATGTAGTTTTAGTAGTATATTTTTTATGTCTTGTTTTTCCATTTCTTCTCCTTTCCTCTTTTTCGTTTTCTATTATAAAATCGAAAAAGAAATATAAAAACCCAATAAATAATAAAATATCCATTGTTTCTACTCCTTTCATTAAAATATGTCATCTTTCGACATCACCATTATATTACTACAAATTTTGTATCTTGTCAATAGTATTTGTAAAATTTTTAAAAATATTCACAAAATTTTTATACTATTATGTAAAGTAGCCGTAATTTTCGATTTATGTTAACTTGATTTTATGTTAACTTTACATAATACGTTAAA
>JAEIGA010009395.1_pt1 | contig 14795 bp, 13 predicted proteins | sample 9270691 | NCBI WGS metagenome assembly JAEIGA01 (sample SAMN17057246, study PRJNA624740) | gut metagenome | biome: biome; isolation source: fecal sample | host: Bos grunniens | place: China: Xizang | collected 2019
ATACAAGTATCAAAAGTAGCTCCACCCCAAGCTTCTACTGAAAAATAACCTACTTTATCCATTTCTTCAGCAATAGGAATCATGTCTCTTGTTCTCATCCTTGTTGCAAGTAGAGATTGGTGAGCGTCACGAAGTGCTGTCTCTGTAAATCTTACTTTTGCCATCTATACACCTCTTTCAATTTTTATTTATAAATTAATCATAGAATATCCAACTATATAATATGTTTTTTGTATTATATAAATTAATACTAAATCCAAATTTGATATAATATTCAAAAAAAGAACAGGAAAAATAAAAGAATGAAAAAATAAAAAAAAGTAGAAAATTGAAAAATTATCTTTCTAACTCGCCAGAAATGAATTTTTCAACATTTTCATATGCTACATCATCATCATATTGAATTGGAGGATGTTTCATAGTGTAAGAGGAGATTGAAGTCAATTGTCCACCAATGCCCCTTTCTAAACCTATTTTACAACATCTTACCGCATCAATCACACAACCTGCAGAGTTTGGAGAGTCTTCAACACTTAATCTGAGTTCAATGTTCATTGGAACATCACCAAAGGTACGACCTTCCATTCTGAGGAAACATAACTTATTATCATTTTGCCATGGGACATAATCACTAGGACCAATGTGAATGTCTCTGTCAGCCATTCTTTCTTTTAGGACTGATTGGACAGCTTCAGTTTTGGATTCCTTTTTGGAATCTAACCTTTCGCGGTTAAGCATATTTAAGAAATCAGTGTTACCACCTGTATTAATTTGATAGGTCCTATCTAATTTTACACCCCTATCCATAAATAAACTAGCTAGTGTTCTGTGAGTAATAGTAGCACCAATTTGAGCTTTAATATCGTCTCCAACAATAGGAATTCCTTTTTCTTTGAATTTAGCATCCCATTCATCATCACTTACAATGAATACAGGCATACAATTTACATATGCCACATCAGCATCAAGTGCGCATTGAGCATAGTATCTTGCGGCTTCTTCTGAACCTACCGGCAAGTAATTAACTAATATTTCCGCTCCGCTTTCTTTTAAAACTTCGACAACATCAACAGGATCTTCATCACTTACAACGAATGTGTATTCATCATCATAATTGGACATGTGCTCTGCAACACCGTCTAACACATGACCCATACTTACTTTAACGTCATATTTTGGAATGTCTTCTTGGAAAACGGTTGTGCAATTTGGTTTTGCAAAGATTGCTTCATCAATAGTTTTTCCAACTTTTCTAGCATCAACATCAAAAGCTGCGACAACTTCAATATCGCTAGGTTCATATCCTCCGATTTCCCAATGCATAAGTCCTATTGCATCTTCCGGATTTTTACCGTCATAATAATGTATTCCTTGAATAAGAGAACTAGCGCAGTTTCCTATTCCAACAATTGCTATTTTAATCTTGTTCAATTTAACACCAGCTTTAATAATTATAAAGTAATACTTTAAATAAATAAAATACTAATATTATGTTAAGTAATATTACATATATAATTAATGTTTTTTTTAAAAAGTTTAGGGACAATTATTATGAATACATATATTGAAATTTTAAGACCCGGAAATGCATTGATGGGTGCAATATCTATAGTTTTAGTTGCAATCATTGATAGAACATTCACACTTCCAGTAATACTTGCTATGCTCGCAGTATTTTTTGAAACTGCTGCTGGAAATGTGATTAATGATTATTTTGATTATAATATTGATTTAATAAACAAGCCTGAAAGGCCAATACCTTCTGGAAGAATTTCTCTTAAGAATGGAAGAAACTATGGTTATCTCTTGTTTATTGCAGGAACAATATGTGGATTTTTAATCAGTTATATTACAAATAACTGGATTCCATTTGCAATCGTGCTTATTGCAGATGTAGTTCTTTATCTATACGCATATAAATTAAAAAGCACACCCCTTATTGGAAATTTAACCGTTGGATTTATGACCGGTTTTGGATTTGTATTTGCAGGATTTTCAATTAATAATCCCAACATCATAATGATTTCCATATTCTTAGGATTTTTCGCTTTTGTAATGACAACAGCCCGTGAAATTGTAAAAGATATTGAAGACATTGAAGGGGACAAGGCGGATGGTGCAAGGACATTGCCTATTTTGATTGGTAAGAAAAAACCTGCAATATTGGCATTTATTTTGATTATTGTTGACTGTGCATTATGCCCGCTATTATATTACTATCATATTTTCAGTTTTTATTACTTGATTATCATAACTATTGCAGCAATCCTATTTATTTACTCAGCAATATTAATACTTAGAAATCAAGACCGTGAAACAGCAAGCAAAGTTTCAAAATACTTAAAAATTGGAATGTTAATTGCATTTGTTTCATTTATATTTGGATCGCTATGAGGTGCTTTCATGAACTTTAAAGAACATAAAAAAGACATAATTGCAATATCATCATTATTGATTATTGTAGCCATAATCACATTATTACTGCTGAATATTGATGGAAAAGCGGGAGTGTATTATGTCCGGGATGTTTTCTTCTATCTGAATAATGCGCTCTTTTATTCAGGTTACGACACCGGATTGGCAAATACACGAGGATTATCCCCACTAATTCCAATGATAACATCAATATTTTTTAGAATGGGATTCATATCTGATTTTACAATAATAGCCGTTAGCAGTTCATTTTATATTTTGGCGGCACTGGGAATGTATCTGCTATTAAGGTTAAGGTTTAATGAAGTTTTAAGCTTTACAGGCTCAATGATTTTATCAACATTCCCTTTAGTAATTGTATGGGTTACAAAAGGAATGTTGGATATTCCTGGAATGTGCCTGTCAATCTGGGCTGTTTATTTCACGATACTGTCATTCAGGAAGAATACCAAATTTTTATATGCCGCATTTCCTTTAATCATATTGGGATTTTTCACAAGGTACACAGTACTTTTAATGGTTCCGGTAATGTTAATTCAATTCTTATTAGTGGATGAACCTATAACCTATATTAAAACACATATCAAGGACATAATAGGAGGAATGGGTGCTGGAGCATTAGTATTTGCGATTTTTATTGGAATATATTATTATTTGAATATTGGATTATTTTTCATTTCACAAGGAAGCGACATTACAAATTCAACATATAATGCCCTAGTAACACCGAACAATGTCGTTTACTATGTTAAAAACGTTTTAATTTACTTGGGAACTTCAAATTATATTCCTTACTCTTTAAAACCAGGAGCCTTCGTGATTAATGAAATGCATTGGATTGGAGGCCAGCCATCAATAATTTCATATATTCTGACTATCATCCTTATTGTTGGAATAGTATTGTACTTGAAAAAACTGTTCAGCAGTGAAAACAGAGATCTATTGAGAAAAGAGAATAATAAATTAAAATTGGCAATATTTATCATTGCATTAGCCGTGTTCCTAATCACTTATCTAAATATATCAATTGTTGCTTCAGTAGTTATCATATCAATATCATTATTGGCGCTTTATAAAATGCTTGATAAAACAAAAATGGATGATTTTAACTTGGATTTCATCATGTTTTATTGGTTTGTAGTTAATTTTGCGTTCATTACATATTACCATGTTAAAGTAGATCGATACTTCATGCCGATACTTCCTGTTGCGGCATATTTCATTACATTATCACTGTCACTGATTCTTGATAAATTCAAAACATACAAATCAATTGATAGAATTAAAGTAATAGTGCCAATAGGATTAGTTTGTTTAATATTACTATGTTCCGGAGTGTCAGCTCTTTCAAACTCCCCTCACACATTTGACAATCAAATGCATCCGAATTTCTTTACTGCCGCTTCAGAAGAAAAGGCAGTTTGTGAATGGCTGATACAACATGATGCAGATTATATGAACAAGACAATTTGGGCAGATAGGGGCGGAGACATGTCATTTAATTTGAGAATGCAGGTTCCATCTTATGAAAAAGTATCGAACGCTACGAATTTTACGGATGAAATGGCAAAGCAAAAAGTCACATATTTCATCTCAAAAGACAATAAAACTATCGGTGAGCCTTATATCAAACTATATCAGAATGGAGAAGTTTCACTATACTATTATGATAAAGGAGAGTAACGAACACACTGTAACTGATTACACTACTCTGAATTGAAGATAATGTGAAAAATAATTAAGATTAAAATAAAAAAATAGGATAATTTTAGAAACATATATAATAAAAAAAATAAAAAAATAATATCATAATAAAGTAATTAAAGAGGATAATATGAAAGTTGTATGCTGTAAGAACTGTGGTGCAAAATACCAACTCGATGATGATGACGATATCACAACATTCGAGTGTTCTTCATGTGCAGGTGACTTAGAATATTTAGAAGACTATTCTAATGGCGAAGACAATAACAAATCATCATTTATTAGTTCATTTAAGTATGACAATTCATACATTGTACAATGCCAGGACTGTGGATTAAAGTACAAGATTAAAAGTAGTGATAGCATACTTGACTATGAATGTGATAGTTGTGGTGGATCTTTAAGATATTTGGATGAAGAAATGAATAAAGAATTAGATAAATATCTTGAAGAAAGACGTAAAGATATTGAAACCATTAGAAAAGAAAATCTAGCTAAAGAACCAACATCTGAAGAATTAACAACAGAAGATAACGTTCGCTCCTTAAAGTCAATTACTAATAAACTTGAAAATTTCTTTTCAGAAGAGCATATGCTGGAAATAGCAGATGACGAGAAAAAAGAAAAAGAACTACAAGAAGAAGTGACTGCTAAGACTGCAAGAACCACAATACCACAATCTGTTTTATCAAGATTTGGAAAAGAATTCGCAGTTCCTAAGACTGATGATTACGATGTTTTGAAAAATTTCCTTAAAAATGAATTTTTCAAAGGAATGAAAGAATACTATCCAACAACAGCCCCATCAAAATCTAGTGGAAGTTTTCTTGATAAAATTAGCTTAAAAGAACCTGATACTAGTGGATTAAACCCACAAACAACATCAATCAAAGAAAATAAATCCGACTTCGATATTCGCAATGTTGATTTGCAGAATTTAGATAGCAATAGCATTATCATCATTATCGGAGCCGCAATATTTGTTTTAAGTATTATTGAAATATTAGCTATAAACAGTGGTATAGGAATTATTGCATTATTTATTGGAGTAATTATCTTATGTTATGGACTTTATAAAACAAGAGATGTAAAACAAATCGAAGAAAGAACAAGAATCATCAGAGAACACTTGTTAACTCTTCCTGGAGAATACTATGTATTCTACAATGTTAGAACTCCAACTTCCAACTCTGGTATTAATCACGTTGTTGTAGGCCCAACTGGAATTTATGCTTTGCTTTCACAAAAATATAATCCAAAACTTAGATTGGAATCCGAAAATGAAAATCTAAATTTAATTGGAGCTAGTGAATTGGATGAAGATAAAATTGAAGAAGTGCCAGTTTCTGGAAATATGAGAAGATTTAGATACACAACTAAACAGGCTAAATTCTCACAGGATAATAAAATCAAACAAAAAGCATTGAGTTTAGGTGAAGATTTAATTAACTTCCTTAACGACAACAACATTAAAAACTGTTTTGTTGAACCATTAGTTGGATTCATTAATAATGAAGTTGTTGTAATTAATATGCCTTTAACTGATGAAGATTTATTTATCGAAGAACTGTTAAATAAAATCCAAACCACTACAATAAAATTAGATTCTGAAACAATTGACAAATGTGCTGTTTTAATTAACAAATATTCTGCAGATTGTTCTTCAGAAATTTAATTTTCTTTTTTTATTTTTTATTCAATCATATCGAATTCAATTAATGATCCTTTATCAATATTTACATTAGCCTTTTTGCCAAGGACATTTTTAATTTCTGCTGGAGAAATACCTGTTCCAGGCCTTTTAAATTCAACATCAGACTCCTTAAGAACATCTCCAACTTGAATATCCCTTTTGGCGACGATTGATTTTCTAAGATTTTTTCTAGATGAAGATTCGCAAATCAAAGGTTGCTTATTTTTAAAACCATTAACTTTAGATAAAATTCCTGCATTCAATCTGAAAATGCGAACATCATCAGAATCCATTGCATATTCTTGGCCTTCCACAGATTTGTCTAATGTGAAAAACTTCTCTAAAATAATTGCACCATAATTATAGGCAGTTGTTAAAATAAACATGTTATTATCAGATTTTGTGTAATCGGAATAACCGATATTGTAATCTTTAAAATTATTGGATAAATCTTTAATCATGAACAGATTTGCATCTTCCCAACTTGTAGGATATGACAGAACAGAATGCATTAAAGCAATTTTAAAATTGGACTGATTTTCAATTGATTTGACCGCCTGACCAATTTCATTTATTGTAGCTGCAGCAGTTGACAATAAGACAGGCTTATTTTTACTTGCAACATACTCAATAAATGGAATATTTGTTAAATCTGAAGCAGAAATCTTATATGCATCAACAAAATCATTTAAACCATCAACAACGTCGGAATCTGCCGGAGTCACTATGACTGTAAGGCCATTTTCATGACAACACTCAGCCAATTGCTTATAGTCTTCAATGCCTAAATTATCTTTTAGATTGCTTTCTTTAAAGCTGCAATGAATTACTTCAGAATCGCCAACATGGAAATCTATTCCATTGACACCGCTTTCTTTAGCTTGCTTTATTAATAATTTAACAACATCCAAATAGGAAAAATCATCACTAACCAAATCAGCGCAATTAAAACTTATTTCAGCTATCAAGAATGGTTGCTTATTGAAAATATTCATAATACCTCATGGGGCTTTTTCATTTCATAGTCCCTATATTTCCTTTCAACTACTGCTTTAATACTTTCAAATCCATGCTTTAAATCAATGCTCAGCATTTTCTGGTTCATACTTATCCTAATTTCAGGATTATTGACTAAGTCTAAAAATTGTGCGGCAATTTCCTGTTCGGATAACTCTTCGCTAAGGCCCATATTTACAAATCCATTTGCAGTATTTGCAAATACATGAGTCTTTTCCAGTTCGTCCTGGCAAACACATATTGTTGGAACGCCTAATGAGCAAGATTCATACATCGTTTTGGTGGCAGAAGTGATTATTATATCTGCCTTAAACATGAATTCACTAATATTATGTACATTTTGATAAATTTGAACTAAAGGATTGGATTCATATTTAGATACGAATCCTTCAACATCTTCAAAACCAGAACCCACAATGATATCAATTCTATTTTCAAAACCGGTAGAAAGAATCGCATTCAGGAACCTTTCAGATAGATGATTGTAATCATTGCCTTCAAAAATAATTAAAACATTCTTAACTTCCTGTGTTATAACTTTAAGGGGTTGGAAATAAAATTCATCCATTAAAACATAATATTCATGACCGCTGAACACATTACTTTCACTTAAATCGTGCTCATATAATGAATCGAATACAACGTCCGCATATTCAACACCAACTCCCAAATCGTCAAAGTTCACAGTAAAGTAACCATTTTCTTTTAAACGAGACATGTATTCAGAAGAAGTATCCAATATATCATTAACAACTATTTGAGGATTGAATTCATCTAATTTGGCGAACAATTCCCCGCTTCCATCATAAATCACATAAGGATAACCGGACTCTTTAACCATTTTAACACTTAAATCATAATTTTCATCCAAAAAGAATGCGAAATCATGAGATACAAGCTTTGAAGCTATTGCCAGACAGTTATCAATATGCCTTGTTCCAATTTCCTTATTGGCATTAACGATGATTGCTATTTTTTTCTTTTGAAGATAACTTTCGGCAATTATCCATCCATCATTGTTTTCAATATTTATGCTTTCTTCACGGGATAACTCCACCAGATTAATATTATCTCCAATGCATGCATCTTCACGTATAAATCCTCTACGACTGGCTATGATAGCTTCGGTTTCTTTAAATGACTTAGGTAAATCTTGTTTATTACTTCTTTCAATATAATTTGGGAAAAATCTTTGATGATTCTCATCATATCCCCAACTCAGATGAGTATCTTCAATGACACTTAATACAGTATCAATTCCAAAGTCTTCGAATTTTTCAATAGCTCCATCTAGAGTGCTGGATTTGACTAAAGGGGAATTAGGTTGTAATATAACTACAATATCATATTCGTCAAAAGCAAGTTTTTCTTTTTGAATCATTGCTTCATACACAATAGATTCGATTGACTCAATTTCATCAGATTCCTTCACAGAGCGCCTAATCACACTTGCACCATACTTTTCAGAAATTAATGCGATTTCAGAATCTACTGTTGATACAACAACGTCATCAACATATTGAGATGCTTTTGCAAGTTCAATAGAATAAGAAATCAAAGGTTTATTATTGAGTAAACGGACGTGTTTACCTGAAATTCCAAATGAGTTGTTAATGATTGGAATTACTACTAAAATTTTATTATTATTAAACATGTTCATCCCTTAATTGTTACAATAAAATTTAATTAATGCAATAATAAATATATTTATGATATAATATTAAATCTTCGGTGTAACAATGAATATGAAAAACATGTCAGAAAAGATTTTAGGTAAAATAAATGATTTAGCTACTCCCGTTAAAATAATGCACGTGTGTGGTTCCCATGAACATACAATAATGGAAAATGGAATAAGAAGTCTGCTTCCAGACGAAGTGGAAATTATTGCAGGTCCAGGTTGTCCTGTTTGTGTAGTTCCATCAAGAGAAATCGATGAAGCATTGCAATTAATTGACAAGGGAGTTACAATCACCACTTTTGGGGATATGTTAAGAGTTCCGGGTTCTGAAAGATCACTTGCAGATGCTAAAGCAGAAGGTGGGGATGTTAGAGTAGTTTATGGAATTAACAGAGCTATTGAAATAGCTGAAAAAGTAGACAATGATGTTGCATTCATATCCGCAGGTTTTGAAACTACTGCACCAACAACCGCTGCCGAATTACTGGCAACACCTCCCGAAAACTTCTCTGTACTTTCATGCCATAGGCTGATTCCTCCAGCCATTGACTTTTTAATCAATTCTGGAGAAACCAGTTTAAATGCATTGATCCAACCTGGGCACGTGTGCACAATTATTGGAACACAACCATTTGAATATTTCTCAACAGACTATGGAATACCTCAAGTTGTTGCCGGATTTAACCCATTAGACATATTAATGTCCGTTTACATGATTTTAAGACAAATTCATAATGAAACACCGAAAATTGAAAATGAATACAAAAGAGCAGTAAAAGATGAAGGGAATGTAATTGCTCAGGACATGATTGAGCAAGTCTTTGATGTTACTTCAAGAGAATGGAGAGGATTTCCAAAAATTCCAAATTCCATCCTGGAAGTTAAAGATGAATTCAGCGAATTTAATGCTCGTGAAAAATACGATATTGAAGTTAAAGATGTTAATGAAGCTCCAAAAGGATGTATCTGTGGACCAATCTTAAGAGGTCTTGCAAGGCCTGAAGACTGCAAGTTATTTAGAAAAGCATGCAACCCGCTCCATCCAATCGGTGCTTGTATGGTAAGTAAAGAAGGTACATGTAACATCGCACATAGATATTCAAGGGGATAATATGACAATTGAAGCAATTGCAGTAGATATTGACGGAACAATAACTGATGAAAAAAGACAAATTTGCATATCTGCAATTAAAGCGTTAAGAAAAGCTGAAGCTGCAGGAATACCAACAATAATCGTGACAGGAAATGTAGTTAACTATGCATATGCTACTGAAGTGCTTATCGGGTGCAGCGGAGGACTCGTATGTGAAAACGGAGGAGTTGTCTTTAAAGAAGGTGAAAACAACAATGCTGTTGAAATCATGGTTGAAAAAGACCTTGTGACAGCTGCTGAAAAACATTTAAAAGAAAAGTTAGGTGAAAAGTTTGACCAACACGCTTCCCATGACAACATGTACAGATTGACAGAAACCGTATTCTATAAAACTTTAGAACGAAAAGAGCTTGAAGATGCCTTAAAAGATTTCAAATACTTGGATAATATTGAAATCTATGACAGCGGCTTTGCACTCCACATTACCGATAAACGTGTGAATAAGGGAACTTCACTCAAATACTTATGTGAAAGAAATGGAATCAATATGGAAAATGTAATGGCTATTGGAGATAGCCAAAACGATGAGGATTTCCTTAAGCAGGTCGGATATAAGATAGCTGTCGGCAATGCTGAAGATAAATTAAAAGAGATAAGCACATACGCCTGTGAGAAAAAGTTCGGTGACGGTGTGGCTGAAGCAATTGAAAAATTTGCACTATAGTGATTATTATGATATATGAAATAGCACAAAATGCACAAAAAGCGATTGAAAATGATTGTGACGCTTACGAAATTTACATTGATGAATCCAAAAGCATTGAACTTGACTCCAGAAAAGAGGAGTTGAACTTTGCAAAAGAAGAGATTGAATGTGGAGTTGGAATTAGAGTAATCAAAGACAACAAAGTCGGTTTCGCATTCACTTCAAACATGGACAAAATTGTTGAAACCGCAAAACAGGCTATTGAAAACACCAAATTGAATAAGGTTGATGACAACTACACTTTTGCCGAAGTTGAAAAAGTTCCTACCGTTAAAGATGTTTATGATAAAAAGTTTAATGATTTAAGCCTTGATGAATCAATTGAATTTCTGAAAAGCACCATAGATACTGCCCTTGATAGCGGATGTGAAGTTACAGGTTCCGGATTTTCAGCAAGCGAAGGAAGATCCCTGATTACAAATTCAAATGGCGTTTCAATTGAAGATGAAGGAACTGGATTCGGCATAGGATTATCCGTAACCATGCAAAAGGATGGGAAAATCGCAACCGCATATAATTCACAATCTTCCAGATTCTTTGATTTGGATGGTGAAACACTAGCCAATGAAGTATGTGACCTTGCTAAAAGCTCCCTGAATACCAAACCTATTGAAACAAATGATTATAGTGTGGTTCTTGATTATTATGCTGCTACTGGACTCCTTCAAACATTCATAAGCGCTTTTAATGGTGAAAATGTAATGAGGGGCAGATCAATATTAAAAGATAAGATGGGCTCAGAAATTGCCAATTCCAAATTATCCATTATAGACAATCCTCTTTTAGAAAAGGGAATGTTGACTGCAAAATGTGACGGTGAAGGAAGCGTAAGTCAAAAAACCGAATTGATAAAAGATGGGGTTTTAAACTCATTTATTTATGATATTTACACTGCAAATAAAGTTGGCGTGGAAACAACATCCAACGGACTTAGAGGTTCTTATTTGACCACACCAATGATTTCACCTACAAATCTTGAGTTTAAATTTAGTGAAATGAAAGATCTGGGGGAAATCGGCAAAGGCGTTTTGACAACAAGCGTTTTAGGTGCACATACTGCAAATCCTATTTCTGGAGATTTCTCCGTTGAAGCAAGCAATGCATTTAAAATAGAAAATGGTGAACTAACCGATCCTATTAATAAGGCAATGATTTCTGGAAATATCTTTGAGATTATGAAAAAAGTAGAAGGTTTAAAATCAGAAGTAAAACAATACGGTCAATTCATTATTCCAAAATTGATAGTTCACGATTTAAGAGTTGTTGGGCAAAATTGAAAAAGGAAAAATTAAATCTTTTTTAATTTTTCTCTATATCTTTCAATTGTGTCCTGTTTATAATCAATGCCCAAATAATCGGATGTTAACTTTTTGTTATCGTCAAACTCTTTAATTTTCCTATCCATGATTTTATCTATTTCTTTATCTAATTTTTTTATTTGACTTTCAAAAGAATATTCTGTATTTCTCAGATTAATATTGGATTTGCGAGCAATTCTTTCTATTTCCTCATCAACATCAAATTTTTCTTTTTTAGACATTTTAACACCTACATTTCAATAATAGGTAATTGGATTTCAGTAATATAATCATTTTCATTATCACAATTATGCATGCCTTTGATTAAAACCTCTTTAGGAGATCCTATTATATCATAATGATTTGCTTGGGCAACTTCAACTAATTCGGCATAAGTATCTAAAATATTATCGGTAGGGCCAAAATGTTTACCTGCTAAAACTTTGTTTTCAATCATGTCAACAACACGAATTCTATCGGTTTCTTCAGCATCCTCTTTAATTGCAATACTTACATCATAAACCACATCGCCTTCATTAACCTCATGTCTTGGTGAAAAATAAACAATAAAAGGTTCACCGTCTGTTTCAATTTCTTTCGCATCAACCCAACCCATCAACATGGAAAGAAATATTCCTAAATCTTCAATGGGAGTTTTACAGTTAATAACTCCTAATTTTTGTTCTGGAATTACTTTTACTTCATAATCCATAATTACACCTTACTTAAATTATAATCTTAATTAAATAAATATACTTCTACTTCCTCACCTTCATCCAAAAGTTCGACAGATTTTGGAACTTTAACATAACCATCAGCGGTTGAAAGTGAAAAAATTGCACCGGAATCCTTGAATATTGGATGAACATCTTCGCCGTCCACTTTAACAAGCTGATATTGCATTCTTCCAACAGGGGAATGGATTCTTCTGGTCATTTTACCTTTAACAGTTTCCAGCTCAAAATTTCTGTCAATACCAGCCAATTTAGTTAACGGTTCTGCTACGAACGCATTGAATATCATTAAGGCAGATACTGGATTTCCAGGTAGGCCAATTACAATTTTACCATCAATAACCCCGACAATTGTAGGTTTGCCCGGCTGAACTGAAATACCATGGATGTAAACTTCACCCAATTCATCCAAAACATGCTTTAAGACATCTCCAAGGCCTGCTGAAGTTCCGCCTGAACAAAGCAAGACATCCACTTCTTTCAATGATTCAGTTATTTTTTCTTTCACTTCATCATAATTATCTCTCATGATGCCTAAAAAGTGAGCGTCAGCACCACAGGAAATGGCTGCGTTCTTAATCATGCCTCCATTAACATCATAAATTTTACCATATGTTAATTCTTCACCCTGAAGGGTTATTTCATTACCTGAAGATACTACTCCCAAACTAGGTTTTTTATATACTTCAATTGTCTCGAATCCCTGTGAAAGCAATACTCCAATTTTGCCGGGATTTAAAAAGTCACCTTTTTTAAGAATTAAGTTTCCCTCTTCAATGTCGGAACCCTTTTTGGCAACATCCTGTGAAGGGGTTGCAGTAGTCAATAAATTTACTTTATCATCAAATTTTTCGGCATATTCAACCATTACAACGGATTCTGATCCCTCAGGCATTGCTGCACCAGTACTGATCTCAATGCATTTTCCTTTCTCGACTTTTTTATCTGTTGTTGAACCCGCCTCTAAAAAATCAATGACATCTAAAGTGTTTGGGGATTCCTCTGAAGCGCCGAAACTATCTTCAGCAAGTATTGCAAAACCATCTTTTAAAGCTTTGTTGAAAGGTGGAAAATCCATTCTAGAGTAAACATCCTCAAATAAAATTCTTCCATAAGCTTCACTAACAAGAATCTCTTCACTTTGTGGCTTTAAATTTTCATCGAATAAATTTTGAATAATATCTATAGCTTCATCACATTCTTTAATTTTTAAAAATTCAGTTCCCATAATCACCACTTATATAACATACAATAAAATTAATATATAATATATTGATAAATATATAAATAATTTAATCTTATGGAGAAACGTATTATTATTTTGGAGGAGAGTATTTGTCTAAACCTAATAACAATCAACAACAAGAGTACAGAAGAGTGAGAACCCCTAAAAAAGGAGAAATCCCTGGGGTAGTTGAACAAATCATGGGTCACGGAAAATTAAAAGTCCGTTGTGCTGACGGAAATATCAGAATGACCAGAATCCCGGGAAAAATGAAAAAACGTATTTGGATTCGTGAAGGAGACGTAATCCTTGTAAAACCATGGGATTTCCAATCTGATGAAAAAGCTGATGTAATTTGGAGATACACAAAAACCGAATCTAATTGGCTTGAAAGAAAAGGCTACTTGAAAATGTAGTCTAACCACTTATTTTTTTGATTTTAATGGATTCTAAAATAGCTAAAGCAGATGCGAAACACGAAAAGATACATTCCAGAAAAAGAAAAAAGGACAGTTCCGATAGAAAAGTGGGGAATGAAATTTTCGACAAGCTAACACTGGAAACATTGTACAAATTAGCTAATCAAGGATACATTGACATTTTAAACGGTGCAATAAGCACAGGCAAGGAAGCCAATGTGCTTACAGGCATTACTGACGATGATGAGTTTGTAGCCGTCAAAATCTATAGGGTGGCTACATCTGATTTTAAAAAAATGGATTACTACCTTAAAGGCGATCCAAGATTCAACATCAAAACCAAAAATAAAAGGAAAATCATCTATTCATGGGTGACAAAGGAGTTCAAAAACCTAACAAGGCTTGAATCTGCAGGAGTTAAGGTTCCGCATCCAATCACAAGTTCAAATAATGTGCTTTTAATTGAATTTATCGGCGATGAAGATGGAAATCCTGCACAGCCCGTTAAGAATCAGCCTCCTGAAAATCCTGATGAATTCTTTAACAAATTGCTCGTGAACCTGAAACTGTTTGTAAACGAAGCAAAACTGGTGCATGGAGATTTATCCAATTATAATATTCTTAACCAAGATGAAGAACCCGTTATCATTGACGTTTCACAATCAGTGGTTTTGGATAATCCAATTTCAAAAGAACTTCTTGAAAGAGACATTAACACTCTTGTTCATGAAT
>JAEIGA010009396.1_pt1 | contig 14793 bp, 8 predicted proteins | sample 9270691 | NCBI WGS metagenome assembly JAEIGA01 (sample SAMN17057246, study PRJNA624740) | gut metagenome | biome: biome; isolation source: fecal sample | host: Bos grunniens | place: China: Xizang | collected 2019
GATTCTGGCGTTACCGTTGGCTTGAAAATAGCCACGTGGTCTATGCAGACCTCAGGAGCATCGGCAGGAAAGGTCTTGTCATAAGAGGGGTTGAGAAAAAGAAAATGTTTCTGCATTTCACAGTAAAAAGACGATTCGGGCGTATCATTCAAATCTCCTAATAAGAAGAATGGTTTCTTCCATTTCTGTGCCTCCTCTACAAAAAGAGGAATGCTCGATAGGCGGTCGTCTTCGTTCAAAGACAAATGCGTACAGCCAACAACATAATGTTCGAACTCTGCAACAAGCAATACACGTGGTTCCTCTTTTCCATGAAGAGCAACACGATGCACAGAAAGAGGAGCTTTCTTACTGAGAATACCAACTCCGTACTTTCCCCCTTGGAAATCTATTGCAGGAGCGAAAGTGGTATACATCTTTAGTTTAGAACCAATCTCGTCAAGAGCATAAACACCTCCGTTTCGTTTCGTCACACTATCCACCTCCTGTATGGCAGCAACTTCTGTACGAGCCTCATGCAGGATACTGGCCAGGCGGTTATGGTCAATCTTACCGTCGAGACCTTTGCCGTGTTGTATATTATAGGATGTAAGACGAAGTGTTCGGACCTTCTTTGCTTGCAAGTTTAATGGAGAAAACACATTAAAAGATATTGCAAACAATAAGATAAAATACTTCTTCATATATAAGAATGAAAAAGGGCTATCGGATTTCCACTTCTTCCTTCATGTCTATCTCCTGTCCGTTCTTATCATAGAACTCGTATTGGAGAAAGGCAAGTTTCTGGCTGGGAATAACCTTTACACCAAAGCCATATTTGAATTGCCACTTACGGCGCAGACTTAAAATGCCCTGATTGAGGTATGCCGCAACATAAGGATGAACATGAAGTGTAAATTGCTTTACGCCAAGTCGATAATAGAGGAACTTTATCTTTCCTTCAAGAACCTTATGAAAGAGGAAACTACTCTTTATCTGACCGGTTCCCTGACAGGTAGGACAGGCTTCTTCAACTTCGACATCCATAACCGGACGAACTCTTTGACGCGTTATCTGCATCAAGCCGAACTTACTCAGAGGTAAGATATTGTGGCGAGCACGGTCGCGTTTCATGAGCTCGCACATATGTTCGTAGAGCTTCTGACGGTCTTCGGCGACCTTCATGTCTATAAAGTCGACCACAATGATACCGCCCATGTCGCGCAGCCTTAACTGGCGAGCAAGTTCTGTAGCGGCTCCAAGGTTTACTTCTAATGCGTTGGCCTCCTGACTTTCTTTATTACGAGTACGGTTTCCGCTATTAACATCAACAACATGAAGGGCTTCTGTATGTTCTATGATGAGATAGGCTCCTTGCTTGTAGGAAACAGTTTTGCCAAAACCTGACTTTATCTGACGTGTTATGTCGAAGTTGTCAAAGATAGGCAGGTTGCCTTTGTAGAGCTTAACGACGCTTGAACGTTCGGGGGCAATAAGGCTGACATAGTCGTAAACCTCACGATAAACGCTCTCATCGTTGATATAGATGTTCTCGTAGCTGGGATTGAAGAGGTCACGCAACATGCCTACCGTACGACTTGTTTCTTCAAAAACCAGTGTGGGCAGTTCCTTTGCACGTTGTACCTTCTGCAAAACGCTCTCCCAGCGCGTGACGAGGACTTTCATTTCAGCATCAAGTTCGCTTGCACGTTTTCCTTCGGCAACGGTGCGGACAATGATGCCACAATTCTTTGGTTTTATGCTCTCGATAATCTGCTTTAGACGAGCGCGTTCGGCACTGCTCTTGATTTTCGTAGAGACGGAAACCTTGTCGCCAAAGGGAGTGAACACAAGAAAACGACCGGGAAAAGAGAGGTCGCAAGTCAGGCGCGGTCCTTTGGTGCTGATGGGTTCTTTTACAATTTGTACAAGTACTTCCTGTCCTTGCTGAAGGGTTGTCTGCACACTGCCATCCTTTGGAAGTTCTGGCTGGACAGAAGCTTTCTCGAAAGGATAGAGATTCTTACGGTCGCTCTGTACTTGTTTAAGATATTTGGCATAAGAAGCGAAATGCGTGCCTAAATCCAAGTAATGCAAAAAGGCATCGCGTTCATGACCTACATTGACAAAGCACGCGTTCAGTCCGGGCATGAGTTTCCTGACTTTTGCCAGATACACATTACCCACGGAGTACGAAACACTCTGCTCCTCCTCCTGATACTCCGCCAGCTTCTTGTCTTCCGTCAGTGCAATGGAGATTTTCTTAGGCTGTACGTCTATGTAAAGTTCGCTCGTTATGTCCATTTTTTGTTTAATAAAAAAGGTGACAGACCTGAGTTCTGCCACCTTTTTAGGTCTGAGAAGTACTTTACTTCTTGCTCTTATGTCTGTTCTTTCTCAGTCTCTTCTTACGCTTATGCGTTGACATCTTGTGCCTCTTATGCTTCTTTCCGTTTGGCATAATTTTGGTTATTTATGGTTAGTACTAATTATATTTATACATTTTCGGACTGCAAAGGTATAATTATTTTTCTAAAAGAGAAAGCTTTTCTCCTTTTTTATTCAAAAAAAACATTGCTCGAAGACTTTTAAGGCAAAAAAGCGTACTTTTGCAGCATGAATTCGTCATTCTTCACAAAAATTGAGATATGGTACGAAGCCTACGGACGCGACCTTCCCTGGCGAAACACGAAAGACCCGTATCTTATATTGCTATCGGAACTGATACTGCAACAGACGCAGGTATGCCAGGGGACAGACTATTATCTGCGATTTGCAGAAAAGTTTCCCACAGCCGAGCATCTTGCAAATGCCAATGAGGAGGAGGTGATGCGCATGTGGCAAGGACTGGGTTATTATAGCCGCGCCCGTCACCTTCACGCTGCTGCAAAACGAATTGCCTCGGAAGGCTGTTTCCCGAGGGACTACACTTTTGTCAGGGACTTACCCGGAGTGGGAGAATATACTGCTGCTGCCATCATGAGTTTCGCTTTCGATGAACCTTATGCCGTAATTGACGGAAACGTTGGAAGAGTTCTTGCACGCTATGCAGGTATCAGCGAACCTATTGATACCACACAAGGCAAGAAACTGCTGCGAGTCCTTGCCGACGAAATGCTCGACAAGCAACGGCCTGCGCTTTACAACCAGGCCATCATGGACTTCGGGGCCCTTCTGTGTAAACCTGCCGCACCACTTTGCGAGTCATGTCCGCTTGCAGAAAACTGTCAAGCATTACAGCAGCACATCGTAGACAAACTACCATACAAATCAAAGCGACCAACCGTCCGAGACCGTTACCTAACCTATATATATGCGCGTACAGCAGACGGAAAGACAGTCTTACGACGCAGAGGCCGTGGCGACATTTGGCAAGGACTTTTCGAATTCCCTTTGATTGAATCGGAGAAACCACTCACGATAGCCGAGGCAGAAGAGAAAATCAAAGACATATTCCATGTTACAGAATTTTCTTTACACTTCGTTGCCAACAACGTCCTTCATCAACTTACACACCAACGCCTTCATGCCGACTTGTATATTCTGGAACTACCTACGGTCGAAGAAAAAGAAGAAAGACATCCGATCTTCGATGAAAGCAGAAAAGAAATTTGGGTAAAAGAGTCCGACCTTGACCAGTACGCACTACCCCGCCTGCTCGAAAAACTATTAGTAAAAATAAAGCACTACGACAACACACGTTAAGTCGAGCAACTATACACGTTAACTTAGCGAACTATACACGTTAAGTTAGGCAACTTAACACGTTAACTCGGACAACTTAACACGATTAATTTTTCGATTACATTATTTTATTGTATCTTTGCATACACATACAAAACGCGAAGCAATGAATTTCTTCAAGAAAAAAGATAAGAACATCATACCGGATACAACGGTAGAACAACAAACACCCACCGATAGCGGTATAAACTTCATCATAGAAGAAAACAACACACACACACGACGTGACACACGCATACTGAACCCTACTCAGCTACAGCGTGCAAAAGACGCAAAAAAGTTAGCAGAAACAAAACTGCATGGCCTCGAGGAAAACCTCATGCTGCTACAAGCACAGCAGCAATGGCTTCGCCGGTGGAATGAAACAAGCATGATGCTCGAACGAGAAAAGAAACGCCTGTTCGAACTCGGGAAGCAGAAAGCCATCATGGCCAAAGAGTCGAGCATGCTGGAGCGTTACGACCTCTTCGAAGGCATACATGGAGTATATCAGAAACTCGCCGTCGTAAAAGAACAAATAGGACGCGACAAACGTGGGCTCAGCATACTCGAACGTGAAGCAGAAGAAAATAGGCAAAAATCGATTGAGCAGGAAAAACGCCTTCAACAGGCTAGCGAACAAAACAAGAACGCCACCACAAACATGCTCGATGCCTTCGACCATATATGCAGTGCATACCATTTAACAGGAACAAACGACGCAATAAAAAACGAAACAGACTTCCTCGTCAGCCATACGAACAGAATTAAAGAAGAAATAGACGCACTAACCTCACTCCATGCAGAAAGAGAGAGAGCCACAGAAGCACAAAAAACAGAACTGGAACGCCTTCGCACAAAACGCCAAAGCATGGAAATACACGATAATATGATTCTGCATGGCGAAGCTGTATTGCTCCAACTAAACACAATGGAGGAAATGAATAAGCTGCGAACAAACCTTCAACAAAAAAACCAACAGACCATAAAGAGACAAAACGAACAAAACGACCTACTCGGAAAAGCCTTTGCACAATACCAAGACCTTGTACAACAATCCGAAACAGCAGAAGCAGAACTAAGCATGCACCGCGCCCACATACAAGGACAGGACGGACTGATGCTTCAGGAAAACGCCCTCAGACTAAAAGGACGACGACAGATGTTGCATTCTGCCCTATCGCTCTGGAAACGAATCTGTACCGGCTACGAAAGCATCGAAGAACGCAGTCAACAAGTCACGGCATTGCGTCTGAACATACAATACCTGGAAGACAATTTACGCGAACTCGAAGACGAAGTGGGTAAGGCACAAAGACTATGCAAAGAAAAAGAATATACCTACTTGCTCAGTAAAGGACAGGAAATCATCCAACTTAGGGCAGACTTACGCGAAGGCGTTTCCTGCTCCGTCTGTGGCGCAACACACCATCCTTATCACAGCGATACAATGCTGGATCAAAGCAAACTCATCGGACAAATGAAAACCGATTACGAGATGCTTGCATCCGAAGCGAATGCAAAACAAGCACGACTCGCAGAGATGCAAATAGAATTGGCAAATGCCACCGGCAGACTTTGTGCAGAAGAAGAAACGCTCAACACCATACGTATTCGACAGAACGAAGACGTCAACGAATGGAAACTCTATGCCCAGCTCGACCACACCTTCGCTGAATGTTCCGAAAGCACAAACTTAGATGCAAGAACAGCTCTAATCCGACAGTTCATCGAAAACGTCAGTCGAGATGCTGAAGTAGCCGAGAGAGAACTCGAAACCTTTACATTCCACCAAGGCTGCATAGCCAGATTGAGCGAAGAACTTCAGAAAATCGAGCAAAAGAAAAGTGAAATAAATGTCAGACTGAACGAGCTCAACACCGGATGTCAAGTACTCAGCCGAGAAGTAGAACAAGTCGGCACACAACTCGAAAGCGTCAACAAGCAGTTCACACGCATCTACGAAAACATGCAAAGTATTGTTACCATTAAAGATTGGTACACAATATGGCAAAAAACGCCCGAACAAATATATGAGCAAATACAGAAACTCATCACAGATTGGCAAAGCACAGAACAGGAGTTTGCTGCCAAGCAAACCACGCTGAATGCAGAGACTGCAAAACTTAACGAAATTAAGTCTCTATTGCAATCGCACGAACAAACCTTATCCATCATTAAAAAAAGACAAGAAGATATAGAAAATCGCAAAGAAGAGAACAACAACCAATATAAACAACTAATTTCAGAGCACGACATAAATATATTGTATCAGACACACTTACAAAATGTCGAAAAAACAAAAAGAGAACTCCAGGAGGCTCAAAACAGAATGAACGAAATACGTCACGATTGCGACATCACACAAGGGCGCCACAACTACTATTTGAGCCACATCGAAACACTCGAGAACGAAGAAAAACTATTAGGCGAGAAACTTGACCTATGGATGCACGCCTTCAACCTACAACATCCTCCCGTTCAACGAGGAGAGCTCGACGAAGTCTTTGCAGACGGTAAAGATTGGAGCACAATACGCAATAATCTGAAACAAATTAACAAAGACCTACTCCTTTGTCAGGCAAAGGTTGAAGACTTAAATAGTCGTATCATTGCACTTGACACCGAAGACGGCAGATGCAAAAATGCCACAGCCGACATACAGGAAAGCATTGCAACCAAGCAGCAAACCCTCACGAAGCAACGAAACGAGACAATGATGCAGATAGCAAGGCTTACCGTCCAACTCGAAGACCACGAAAAAGCCCTTTCGGCAGAACGCAACTCGGCTGAAACATTAGCGAAAAATATCCCAAGCATAAATCTTACGTAAATACACCTCTCTTTCTCAAATCTTCACTCCCTAAGGGGAGAAAAATGAACAAAACGATTGATTTTTCTATAAAATTTCATTTTTTATCGTACCTTTGCAGCCGAAAACTAACAGTTAAAAACAAAATTATCAAACAAATGAAACGTACATTAACCTTTATCATTGCTGCTGCACTCACTATTGGTGCACAAGCGCAAGCCATTTTCAAGGCTACAAAGTATCATGCTCCCATTAAGGTAGAAAAAAAGTGGAAAAAGTACAATCCCGGAGAAGTTGAGTTCCACGATGAAGCCCCCGAGAGCGAAGGCTCTAAGATATACCACAACATCATCCCAAATCCTGCACCATACATCCAGGAAAATGCTTTGCGCGTATTGCAAACACTTTACTGGGGTCCCAAAGATCCCAATGTGCCTAAGCTCAAACGTATTATTTACACCATCAAAGACTATGATGGCATAAGCGAAAAATATGGCCACGGCGACCACGTAGGCATCCGTTACAGCACGAATTGGATTGAGCGTTGTTTCGCAGGCAACGACACACTCCGTCTCGACTATGAAACACGCGGCGTGCTCTACCATGAACTGACTCATGCATATCAGCTCTCACCTGAAGGATGCGGACAGTACGACGGCAAGAGCGAATACTGGATTTTCATCGAAGGTATGGCCGATGCTGTTCGTGTGGCATGTGGTTGCTTTGATCAGGACTTCAGCAGCAAGGACCGTCCTCGTGCCAACACATGGCGCAAAGGCTATCGTGTAACCGGTTACTTCCTCTATTGGCTTATGCTCAACAAAGACAAGGACTTCCTGCGCAAGTTCAACCGTACTGCAGTGGAAATCAAACCTTGGTCTTGGGACAAGGCCATGAAGCACATTTTGGGTGACAAGCCTGAGAACACTACAGAAGCTCTCTGGCAGGAATACCTCAAGGCCATTGGCGACTAATAAACCGGCATCAATGAGTTGTGCACTTGTAGTACTCTCCGGCGGTCAAGACAGCACCACCTGCCTCTATTGGGCCAAGAAGCACTTCGACAAGGTGCGAGCCCTTACATTCTGTTATGGACAGAGACACATCCGGGAGGTGGAGATTGCTAAAGACCTGGCAGAAGAAGCTGATGTTCCATGGGAAAGCATGGACATCAGTTTCATAAGCCAACTCAGTCCATCGTGCAGCCTTACAAACCTTGAACTTAACATAGAGGAAGAGAAACGTGAAGGAGACCCCTACCCCACAACATTCGTACCGGGTCGGAACCTCTTCTTCCTTTCGATTGCAGCCATTTATGCACGAAATCATGGAATTTATGACATTGTAACAGGTGTAGGACAAGCCGACTACAGCGGCTACCCTGATTGTCATGACAGTTTCGTCAAGAGCCTTAATGCCACACTCAATCTGGCAATGGACGAACAGTTCCGACTGCACACCCCACTAATGTGGCTTGACAAAATGCAGATATGGGCCTTGGCAGACGAACTTGGAGTAATTGACATAATCCGCAACAACACACTTACCTGCTACAATGGAATAATGGGTGACGGCTGCGGACATTGTCCTGCCTGCAAGTTACGTCGCGAAGGATATCAAAAATACGTAAACAGCAAAGAATAGACAAATGGAAAACAGAGAACAGGACGGCCTGAAAGCACTTGGAAAGAAAACAGAATACCTGACAGACTATACCCCGGAGGTGCTGGAGGCATTCGAGAACAAGCACTGCGAGAACGACTATTGGGTACGTTTCAATTGCCCCGAGTTCACTGCTCTTTGTCCCATTACAGGACAACCCGACTTTGCAGAAATACGTATCAATTATCTGCCAGACAAAAGAATGGTAGAGAGCAAGAGCCTCAAACTATACCTTTTCAGTTTCCGTAATCACGGCAGTTTCCATGAAGATTGTGTAAACGTCATCATGAAAGACCTCATTCGCCTCATGGATCCCAAATACATTGAGGTAACGGGCATCTTCCTGCCACGTGGGGGAATAAGCATATATCCCTTTGCTAATTACGGAAGACCTGGTACAAAATACGAGGAAATGGCACAACACAGATTGCTAAACCATGATTTATAAAGTATTTCCTAAACACATAAAGCCGCCAGAAAAGGCGGCTTTTTTCGTCGGAACTTGATTGTAAGATTGATCAAGGATTTCTTTCGCAAAAAGGACACGTGTAAAGTTGGCAAACTTCACGTGTATAAAATGCAAACTACACGTGTATAGTTGGGCAACTTTACACGTGTAGTTTGATGGTTAATTATGAAGCCTTATCTAAAAGGATGTACAAATGTACATAGATTCATAAAGACATGTTATTGCAAACCTAAGAGTTTATCTCAGCATCTCCTTGAAGTGCTGTGTAATCTGACGGAAAAGATGATTGCGCGTATTACCTCCGTAGATACTGTGATTGCGGTTAGTATATACTAATTCACGGAAATCTTTGTCCGACTGGACAAGTGCCTCTGTATATTCTGCCGCATTACGGAAGTGTACATTGTCGTCGGCAAGTCCATGAATGAGCAGCAAACTACCGCTCAACTTCGAGGCACGGCTGATGGGACTATCATCATATCCGACACCGTTTTCATTTGGGGTACGCATAAAACGCTCCGTGTAAACCGTATCGTAGTAGCGCCAACTTGTCGGGGCAGCTACAGCTACACCAGCAGCAAACACTGGACGACCTTCGCTCATACTCATCAAGGTGTTAAATCCACCAAAACTCCATCCCCAGATGGCAATGCGAGACTTGTCGACATAGGTCTGGTTGCCAAGCCAGATGGCAGCTTCTACCTGATCGCGACTCTCTAACTGTCCAAGTTTCAAATAGGTGCACTGCTCAAAATCGCGACCACGTCCGCCGGTTCCTCTGCCATCAACACAAACGCAGATGAAACCTTCCTGAGCCAGATATTGCTCGTAAAGACAACCACCCATATTGCCTGCGTTCCAACTATCTACGACTTGCTGACTGCCCGGGCCACTGTATTGATGCATCACGACAGGATATTTGACCGAAGGATTGAAGTCGGCTGGCAGAACCATAAAGCCGTTGAGTTGAATACCCTCTGATGTTGTAAGAGTGAAGAACTTCCGTTCACCAAGCTTCAAGCCGGCAAGTTTCTGGCGGAGGGCAGCATTGTCTTCAAGCGTCATAAGCGTCTTACCCGAAGCATCGCAAAGTGTTGTAACATGGGGGGTATTGATATCGCTCCATGTGTTCATGTAGTAACGGAAGTTCCTGCTGAAGATAGCACTGTTGGTACCTGTGGCAGAGGAACTGAGACGAGTCACCTTTCCTTTAGCATCACGCTTGTAGATGCTCTTGCGGAGAGGACTTTCCTGATTGCTTGCAAAGTAAGTTATACCTGTTTTTGTGTCATATCCATAGAAGGATGTAACATCAAAATTGCCATTTGTAAGTTGTTTGCGAAGTGTTCCGTTTAAGTCGTAGTGATACAGATGCTTATACCCACTTCTCTCACTCATCAGTACAAATCCATTGGGCGTAACTTCAAAGTTCTTCAATGCCTCTTCTGTCACATAACATTCTGCCTGTTCGCGAACGATGACCCTGCACTCTGTACTCCTCGGATTGGCAAGATAAATGTCCAATTGATTCTGATGACGATTGAGGGTTAGAACAAGTAACTTCTCTGCCTCATCGGTAAAGAATATGCGGGGTACATAGCTATCGGCAGAAATAGGCAGTTGTATCTGTCGGATTGCCCTGCTTTTGATATCAAATGTATGAACACTGACCACACTGTTTTTTGCTCCGGCAATCGGATACTTATAGTCGTAAGAACCTGGATAGCCTGCATATTCCGCCATTTCGGGGTTCAAACCTTTGTACCAGGGGAAGCTGAACATGGGCACCTCTGTTTCGTCATAACGAATCCATGCCAGCATCGTATTGTCAGCATTAAAGTCGAAAGCACGTGCAAAAGAGAACTCCTCCTCGTTCACCCAGTCGGGTTTGCCATTTATAATCTTATTGAACTCGCCGTCCTTCGTTATCTGACTCTCGCTATTATTGAAAAGCAGTTTCACAAGAAAGAGATTACCTTCTCGCACGAAAGCAATCATAGTGCCGTCGCGACTCCACAACGGTTGCTCCTGCGGTCCGCCTTCACTAAGAATAGACAAAGTGCGATTCTTAACATTATATATATAATATTCTGCCGTACTGCTATGACGATAAATGCCCTTTGTCTTAGTCCGAAGCAGGATATTCTTCTCGTCGGGACTCATCTGGTAGCCGTCAATACGATCCAGTCTGATGCGGTTTCTTATGTTATTCACATCAAAAAGGACTTCTGTTTCCTCGCCTGTCTTAAAGCTATGGCGAATAATTTGTTTCCCATCTCGAGAAAGCTGGCTGTAGCTTTCGCCATCAAGTAGAGGAGTAACCCCACTAATTCCTCTGGCAGAATAAAAACCGCCTGTCAGTTCCTTTAAAGTAAGACCCTCTGACTTTGCTGTAAAAATCATGCAAAGAAGCAGAACAAGAGTTATGACACGTTTCATCATAAATATATTATGGTTATATTCTATTTGCTCTGCAAAGGTACAAATAAGCAGAGAAAAAGCAAAATATATGTAAGTATTTTCAAACAATATAAAACGCCATAGAGCTAAAACAATCGTTAATTAAACAAAAAAATTAGCACATGATATAAAAAAAACTTCGTACCTTTGCATTGTCATTAAAAAAGACAAACAAATGGAACACAATTATCCGTTTATAAGCATGCTCCGTAAGTATGTGAGCAGCAGCGTACTTCTAGTCATAGCCACCATTTCGGCACTTGTTATAGCCAATAGTCCCTGGGGAGATTTCTATCGGAATCTTTGGGAGTTACCCGTAAGTATGAGCGTCGGAGGTTTCAATGTATTCAGTCATGGTGGTCATGCAATGTCTTTAGGGACCTTCATCAACGAGTTTTTGATGGCCATCTTCTTCCTCAGCGTTGGTCTCGAAATAAAACGAGAAGTGCTCTGCGGTGAATTGTCGAGCATGAAAAAAGCACTCGCCCCCATCATCGGAGCCTGCGGAGGAATGATTATACCCATAATTCTCTTTTTCTTTGTGTGCCCAGACAATGCGACAATGGAACGCGGCATGACCATCCCTATGGCTACCGACATTGCATTCTCATTAGGCTGTTTAAGTATCTTTAGCAAACGCTGTCCCGTAGGTTTAAAAGTCTTCCTTGCTGCTCTTGCTGTTGCCGACGATTTAGGCGGCATTATTGTCATAGCAATCCGATACACCGATGACATTAACCTTTGGTATCTGTTGGCCGCCATTCTTACCACTATCGTTTTATGTGTCGGTAACTTCTTAGGTATCCGTACTAAAACCTTCTATTTTAATACCGGCGCTTTACTTTGGTATTTTATGCTCAGTTGTGGCATTCACTCCACAATAGCCGGAGTTGTGCTTGCATTTTGCGTTCCTGCCAACATACCCAAAGGAACAAAATTCTATATTGAACGTATTCGTAACAAACTGAAACACTTCCCCGCAACAGTTGTCACTCGCGCCGATCGCAATAAGCCTACACTTCTTTCAGACAAAGAAATAGCAATGCTCAAAAGCGTAGAATCTGCCAGTGACCACCTCATTAGTCCTCTGCAAGATATAGAAGACCTCCTTAAAATGCCAGTCAACTACCACATCATTCCACTTTTTGCATTTGCAAATGCAGGGGTAAACTTTGCAGGAATGAGTTTAATGAATCTTTTCTCTGGTGTTGGATTGGCAGTATTCCTTGGACTATTTATCGGAAAGTTCTGTGGAGTATTAAGTTTTTCATGGTTGGGCATCCGTTTGGGTATCATACAAATGCCACAGAACGCCAACTGGAAATCGTTTGCCGGAGTTTGTATGCTTTGCGGAATAGGCTTCACTGTAAGCATGTTCATGGCTTCCTTGAGTTATCCCGCCACGCATATTGACTTACTGAACAATGCAAAATTAGGCATCCTCTGCGGTACGCTCACAAGTGCAATTGTCGGTTGCGTCATGCTAAATTTCTTCCTGCCATCGGAAGAGGAAATGAATCAGCTTCGCCTTGCCACAGAAAAGCAAAACGAAGCTGAATAAAACATTGCAAATTAAGAGAACTTCTATTCTACAACAATTCTCAGTTCCTTACCCTTTGCAAGGTCATCGTGACGAACGAACCAACCTTTCAGTGGTTTGTTGCCAATGGTTATCTCCTTGATGCGTTCTCCCTTGCCCTCGCGAACAATCTGGAAAGTTTCACCGCCTCCGCCGAGTTTAAAGTTTACTCGGTCAAAAAGTGGAACTGTAACGATGTACTCGGGGTCTGCCGGCGAATAGGTATAGATGCCAATAGCATTCAGCACATACCATGCCGACATTTCGCCAGCATCGTCCATACCAGCATAAGCCAATTTGTCACTACCCATACCATAGTAATCACGCATGAGTCGATTCAGGATGCGCTGTGCCTTTTCCTGACGGTCGATGAAATAATAGGTGTATGGAATGCTGTGACCGGGTTGATTACCATGGCAATAAGTGCCAAGATAGCCTGTAAGGTTACGAGCTTCGTAGCCTCCACATGGAACAGTGAAAAGAGAATCCAGTTTCTGTTCTACAGCTTGTTTGGAAGGGTAAAGTTCTATCATTCCCACAGGATCATGCGGAGCAAAGAAGAGCGAATTCCATGCATCTGCCTCTCTGTACATGTATTGATAATAAGGATAATTAGGACGAAAATCTTCTATCCATACCCCCTTGCCGTCACGCCAAACCTTCCCACGCCAGAAACCAGTTGAGGCATCAAAAAGATTCTTGTAGTTTTGCGAATTTTGCATAAGAAGTTTCTCGTTTTTCTTGTCTTTTAATTCGCGAGCGACAAGTGCAGTTGCATAGTCGTCGTAGGCATATTCTACGGTCTTAGTAACTGAACCTTTGTACTCATCTCCTGTCGGAACATTTACGGTATCTTTTTCTGATATCCAACCACGCTCCAGATATTCGCTCAAATATGGTCTGCCACCACGACCTGGAACTGTTGCACTCTTTAACATCAAAGCATATGCACGCTGGAGGTCGAAGTCGCGAATACCTCTCAACCATGAGCCGGAAACAAATGTAGAAGCATGGTCGCCATGGAAGAAGGTTGGCATGTAACCACCATGCAGTTCACCTCTATCAATACATGAGCGAATAATGTCCGATGCCACATCTGGTGTAATCATGCCCAACAATATGAGTTTATTGCGGTAGGTGTCCCAGAAAGAAGGATTTGTATAGTAACGGTAATCTGCTTTTACAATTTGACCTCTATCATTACGATATTCACCCGTCACGTCGCTGCGCAGATGTGGGAATTGGAATACACGAAAGAGTGTTGAATATAGCATACTACGTTCTGATTCTGTGCCACCTTCTACCTGAATGTGTCCAAGAACATCGTTCCAAATTTTATCTGCTTCGTTTCGCACATCGTCAAACGACTTGCCAGCAAGTTCTGCAATAAGATTCTTTTTTGCGTTTTCAATGCTAACAAAAGAGAAACCTATCTTCAATTCCAATGGTTTGTTATTTCTTGGATTCTTAAAACGAACAATGCCTATGGGATTGGTGAATTCACGTTCCAAGTCTATGCAGTCTATTTCTTCGGATGTTTCTGCATAGAAGTAGATTCGTCCTTCTCCGTCCTGAAAGCCCTCGAAGGCATGATTAGACACTTGTTTTATGTCCCAACGTCGAGGCATATTATTCGAGCGAGTGATATCTATAAGGACACGTCGTTCATCGCCTTCTCTGAATGAATACTTGTGATAACCGCAACGAAGGGTCGATGTAAGTTCTGCATTTACCTTATAACGTTCAAGGTACACACGGTAGTAACCTGGATGTGCCTCCTCATGCTCATGACTGAACCAAGAGCAATAGTTGTCGGGACGATACTTTCCTTCCGGAGTGACAGGCAGAACAGGGAGATGCAGTAAGTTCCAATGCCCTTTGCTGGTATGTGCAAAGCCATAAATCTGGTGATCTTCGTACTGATAACCAGAACCGGTACGATACTTTGTAACAGGAGTGAGCTGCACTAAGGCATTTGGCAGTGTTGCTCCGGGATAAGTTTCTGCGCCCCAAGCACGCTTCTCGTCCATGGCCGTATACCCCAATTCATCGGGAGTCCACAGTGTGGCCGTACCCATAAAGGGATTTACATACTTGGTTACATTTTCC
>JAEIGA010009397.1_pt1 | contig 14793 bp, 13 predicted proteins | sample 9270691 | NCBI WGS metagenome assembly JAEIGA01 (sample SAMN17057246, study PRJNA624740) | gut metagenome | biome: biome; isolation source: fecal sample | host: Bos grunniens | place: China: Xizang | collected 2019
AGAATAAGTTATCAGAAAGTTTTGATTTTATTGAAGAGTCTTGTGGCTCAGGTTCACCTGATTTTGAATTTTATGATGAACCTAAAATGGTTTCAGAAGGACTAGCAGATGGTTGTTCACAATATCCTATTATTGGTAGAGCTTCAGGTGTATTTGCACCTATAGGCGTTATGTCAAGAAATAATAGAATTTATGACAATGACCATTATGATTACTTATTAGATAATCAACACTTAGTTGATAGAATTACTTGCAGAGGTATGTTAGGTACTATTGGCCACCACGACAAAAAGGTTGATGACCAAGACTTAGCAGAAGGTAAAGTATCTCACATTGTTACAAACTTAAGAATTGTAGAAGAAGCAGATGGTTCAAGAAACTTATATGGTACTTTGGAAATCTTAGATACTCCAGCAGGACATCTATTAAAAACATATTATGATTCTGGTGTACCTTTATTTGTTTCATCAAGAGGTGGTGGAAACTTACTTCCAGTTCCAAATGAATCATATAAACGTGTGGATAAGACAAAATACTTCCTTGAAACATTTGACATTGTTAAGAACCCTGGCTTCTTACAAGCAAAACCTGTTTATGAAAAAGTATCTGAAAGTGTAGAAGAAGTACAACCTGCTGTTGAAGAAATAGTTGAAAGTGCAGAAGAAACACAACCAGATAAAATTGATACTCTTATCGAAGCATTTACTAAATTGGCTAATAGTATTGTTGAAGCACAAGAAAAGAAAGCTGAATTAGATAAACAAGAAGATGATGAAAAGAAAGAAACTAAGGAAACTAAAGAAGCTAAGGAAGCAAAAGAAGCTAAGGAAGCAAAAGAAGTTGCCGTAGTTGAAGCTAAGAAAGACAAAGAAGAAGAAGACGAAGAAGATAAACCAGAAGATGAAAAGAAAGATGATGAAGAGTCTGCTGTTGCTTCTAGCGTTACTGAAGAATTACCAGCTAAATACCAAAAGATGGTTGATAAAGTTATGGACCCTCACGCTGGTATGACTAAAGCTGATATTGCTAATGGTTATGAACAAACTAAATTAATATCTAAAGACCAAGCTGTTGCTAATGCAGAGGCTCAAAAGAAAGCTGATGACGAATTAAAAGCAATGAAAGATAAACTTAAAGCTGGTGCTAAGAAAGTTAATCAAAAGAACCAAATAGCTACACAACTTAAATTAGGTTTAAAAGAAGCTAAAGAAGCTGAAGCTGTTAAAGCACAAGGCGTTGGTGAAATTGCTAAAAATGCTGGTAAACTTGATAAACATATTGAAGAACCTCAAACATTAGATAGACAAGAATTAGCTAGAACTTTAAAAGCACAAGCTAAGAATAAATTAAAATAAGGATATAGATAATGAATAGAGTAGAATTTGAATCTTGGAAAGAACGTATAGATAATATTATGAATGAATCTGCTGATGGCATTATCGGTTTATCTCAAATAAAAGGTAATGTTGGAACTCATAATAATAGAACTCCAGACGAAATTAAAAGAAATAATGAGAGAAAAGCACAACTTAAACATGACGCTGAGCAATCTATAGCTAAAAGAGCTATGAATAAAGCAAGTGAAGTTGGTAGTAAAGCTGTTAATGCTGTTAAACAAGGTGCTAAAACTATGGCACAAAAAACAGCAGAAGGTGGAAAGAAGATAGTTAACACAGCTAAAGAAATACTTAAAGGTAAAGAAGACAAACCTATTGGGCTTTCTCAAATTAATAAACAAAATAAAGATTCAGGTTCAAAAGAAGCACCTAAATCAGAAATGGCTAATAAGTTTGCTAAAGGTGTAGGTAAAGCACAACCTAAAGCAACTGCTAAAACTGATACTAAAACTGCGAATACTAATAAGAAAATAGACGCTAAAGATTCAAAAGCTGAATTTAAAACAAAAGCACATGCTAGTGGCAATGGTAGTAAAGACCCTGACGACAATAATCAAAAAGATACTAAAGATAATGGTAAGAAAGAATTAAGAAGTACATTAGCTCAGAAACTAAAACACGGTGCTAAGAAATTAATTCATGCTGTTAATGATACTAAACATAAGATTGATGACGCTAAAAGATTTGTTAAAGATACTTATGATTCTCGTGATAAAGCTAATAAAAGAGCAAGAGGTATCAAAGATGATGATAATAAATCTGAATTAAAGAAACAAGCAGAGAAAGCTATAGCTAAAGGTAAAGAAACTAAAGGTGAAGGAACACCTAAAGCTAGCAGAACATCATCTGGAAGAGGACACACCACTATTAATATTAATGTGAATAATGGTGGTTCATCTAAATCTAAAGCACAACAAGCACAAGAAACAGCTAAAGAAGTAGGTAAAGTACACGCTGAAAGAAATAAAAAGGCTGAAGAAGAAAAGAAAGCCAGAGATGAGAAGTTTAGAAAAGAAGGCGAAGAACGTCTTAAGAAAGCAGTTAATAAGGCTAAAGGTATTGAAGAACCTAAAGCAGAAGAAACTAAAACTGAAGAACCTAAAAAACCTGAAGCTAAATCTACTGAAAAGAAACAAGAATCTAAAGCTGATAAATTAAAGAAACAAACTCCTAAGAAAGTTAAAGCTGAAGATAAGAAACCTGTTGAGAAGAAGGTAGAAGAACCTAAGAAAGAGACTCCTAAGAAGATTATTGACCCTAAAGTTGATAAACCAGCTTCTGAAGAAGAAATGAAAGGAATGAATGTTAAGAAGTTAGCAGCTGGAGACGCTAAAGGTTCTAATACTTTACAACATAAGAAAACTAAAGGTAAAGAAGCAAGCATGTATGATGATGAGAAGGGTAAACCTGTTCCAGCTACGCCTGCCGATAAACCTAAGAATGAAGCTGGTGAAAGAACTTCTGCTAAAGCTATTATTAAAAAGAAAGATGGTGAAACTAAGAAAGTAGAAGCTAAAGTTGAACAACCTAAAGCTGAAGTTAAACAAGAAGAAAAGAAAGAAGTTAAACCAGAACCTAAAGCTGAAACTAAATCAGAAGAAAAGAAAGAAGCTAAGACAGAAGTTAAAGCTGAAGATAAGAAAGCTGAATTAGTTAAACAAGCTGGTGAAGCTAAGAGAAAAGGTAAGATTGAATTAGCTAAAAGTATTCAGAATAAGAAAGAACAAGCTAATAAAGCTGAAGAGTTAAAGAAAGATACTCCTAAGAAAATTGAGGAACCTAAGAAACCTGAAGCTAAACCTGTTGAAAAGAAACAAGAAGCTAAGCCAGAACCTAAATCTGAAGAAAAGAAAGAAGCTAAACCTGAAGATAAGAAAGCTGAATTAGCTAAACAAGCTGAGCAGGCTAAACAAACAGGTAAGAAAGAACTTACTCCAGAAGAGAAAGAAAAGAAACGTCAAGAACTTCGTGCTAAGCAAGCTGAAGAGTCTCAAAAGAAATTCTTAGAACGTCAAAAACAAATGGCTAATAAGAAAGGTGGTCATGAAGATAGCAGAAGTGATGAAGAACGTGCTAAAGATAATAAAGAAATCATGACTAATAAAGATAATCCTAATCATGTTGAAGGACGTTATAAACTTTCATCTTTAGATGGTTCTAAAGACCCTGAAACAGGTAAGCAAGATGGTAAAGCTGTAGATAAAGATAAGTTCTATAAAGAACTTGAAGCTCAAAATAAAAAGATAGACAGCGAAACAGAAGCTGAGAAAGCCAAACGTAACGCTGGTAGCACAAGAGCTTCTAACAATGCAGCTGATAATAAGAAGAAAGAAGAGAAGAAGGCTAAATCTGAAGGCGAGAAGAAAACAGATAGATTCATAGATAGTATTCTTAATAGCAAAGATGATGAACCTTCAGATGACGAATTAAATAAAATAGAACGTAAGAATAAGAAGAAATAAAATTATTATATTTTCAGATAGCATACTGATTATATTTTAAAGCAGTTAAAGGTCGATTACATTTTAAATGTAGAGAAATATACAATAATATAGGATAATAGGAAATGGACGAAAACAAAATTGAACAAGTAGAAGCACAAGCTGAAGTTGAAGCGAAAGCTGAAGACGTAGCTGTTGAAGCACCTGCTGAAGAAGTTGTTGAAACTCCAGTGGCTGAAGAAGCTGAAGCTGAAGAAGCTGTTGAAGAAGTTGAAGCACCTGCTGAAGAAGCTGTTGAAGCACCTGCTGAAGAAGCTGAAGTTCAAGCTGAAGAAGTTGTTGCTGAAGGCTGTGAAGCTGGCGAAACCTGTAAACCTAAGAAAGAAACTGAAGATGATGAAGAAGAAAAGAAAGTAGCAGTTAAAGAAGGTGCAGAAGAAGCTGAAGCTGAGCAAGCTGAAGAAGTTGAAGAGTCCGAAAACGTATTAGAACAAGTAGAAGACTTAGCTTCTTTGAAAGTTGCTGATATCGTTATGGAAACTTTAAACTCATTACCTATCGAAGAAGGTATTTCTGAAGAAGAAACAGAAGCTAGAAAACAATCTATCGTAGAAAATGGAGAACGTGTTTTAGCTTGTGTTATGAGAGTACTTGAAGCTATGGTAAACGGATGTACTGTTGAATTAAACGGACATCAAGTAGAAGTTAAAGATTTCGTAGGAACTGGTGGTAAAGTTAACATGGGATTACCTGCTGGTATCAACCCACCTTGCAAATCAGAAGATGACGAATCTGAAAAGAAAGTAACTATCCAAGCATATCATGAAAGTGCTGAAGAAATTGACTACAAAGCTAAATTTGCAGAATCTGAAGCTCTTATGAATGATGTTGTAAGTTACGTTGAAACTACATCTGCTAAATATACTGAATTGGTCGAAAAGTATAATGAAGTAGTTGTTGAACTTCAATCATATAAACTTTCTGAAGCATATTCTATCACAGTTGATGACGCTGCTAACATGTTAGCTAACAATTCATTCGATGAAGTTTGCGAAGCTCTTGAAGAAGCTGAAGCTAAACACGCAGGCGAAGAAGTAATTGTTGAAGCTGAAGAAGAAGTAGAAGATAAAGCTGAAGATAAAGAAGAAGCTGAAGAAAAGAAAGAAGAAGAACAAGAGAAAGCATTAGAAGAAATTAAAGAATCTGTTGAAGGTGCTGTAATCTCTGAAAGTGTTGAAGTTGTTGCTAAACCTCGTGTTTATTCTGTATTTGCTTCTACTCCTATCGTAGAATCTAAAAAGGCAAAGAAAGCATATTCAGTATTTGCTGATTAGTAATTATTATATTCTATGGTGTACGTAATAAATAATTATTACATTTTACCGTAGAATTGACACAAGTAATAACAAAACAATATAATGGAGAATTAAAGAAAATGGCACAATTCAAAACAGTAGAAGACGTTAAACAAGCGTTCTTAGTTAGAAGTAATGGTTCTGACTCTATTATGAACCATGCTGGTATCCGTTATAGTGACATTGAAAAACACGCTCACATTGTTGAAAGATTGTTAGAAACAGATTACAACACAGTATCTGGTTATACATTCACAGAAATTATGGAAGCTATCTCAACTGTTGCTACTAACTACAACTCACCTGAATATGTAAACCATGCTAGACAAGGTGCTGGTGCATTACAAGTATCTGAAGCTATGGCTTCTACTTCAAGTGAATACTATGCTTTAAATGAAGCATTTGATGGAACAACTATTTCACAATCACCATACCCTGTTCCAGCAGTTTCATTGGTTACTTACCAATATGAAAAATCTGTAATTCCTTTCTTGGCTCACCAATTCGACCTTAAAGGAAACCGTGGTATGATTTACTTCCAAAAGATTACAGCTAAAAATGCTAAAGGCAATATCGAAGCTGAAGATTTATTAGGAAGCCCAAGAGAAATGGCAAAACACAACGTAGCATTCGTTGGTACTAGAGCAGTTAACTTCGCTCCAGCAGATGACGCTAACTGGCCTGCAACAGCAACTGGTACTAAAGAATACGCTTTGAAAACTGGTGTTAAATTACAACCTGGTTCAGTTTCAGTTGTATTGCCAGGAACAACTGGTTCATTAGTTGACTTAGCTACTCCAGACGCTAAAACTGGTATGGCTAACTTACTTTGTATCGGTGGAAACTTTGCTACAGGTACTGTTAACTATGCAACTGGTGAAATCAATGTAGTTCTTACTGCTGACCCTACAACTGCTGGTGTTAGATTCGTTGCTAACTTCGCTAGAGAAATCGAAGAAGCTGATACAACTAACATGGCTGAAATCGAAGTTGAATTGGAAAGCAAACAATTAGTTGCTGAAAACTTCTCAGTTAAAACTAATACTAACCTTTACCAAGAAGCATTAGCAAAAGCAATCTTTGGTATTCAATGGAATACAGTTGTTGATGACGCTTTAGCAGCTCTTTACAACAAAGAAATCGCTAACAAAATCACTTCTGAAATCCGTGCTAAAATCATTGCTAACAACATTGCTACTCACGATATCACTAATGGTATCAAAGCTGACGCTGGTGCATTAGGTGGAAACAATGCTTTATTCAACGTACAATTCATTTCAGTTGTAATGGGTAAACTTAAGAAACTTATCCAAGCGTCTACTGGTTTAGCATTAACTCGCTTAACAACTCTTGTAGTTAACGTAGACGTTCTTCCAATCATTGAAGCTCTTCCAAAATACAAACAAGCTGAAAATAGATTCGAAGACAACATGGGTGGTATGGTTCTTATCGGTACTTACGATGGTATCCCAGTTCTTTGTGGTTACGACCCAATCGTAGCTTCAGGCGAAATCTTAGGTATCTTCAAGTCTAAATCTCAAGACTTCTTGACTCCTTATGCTTTCGGTACTTTCGTACTTCCTGTATTAAGAGACATCTACGACCAAAACAACTTAGCAGTAAACAGAAAACAACTTATTGCTTCTGCTGCTGGTGAAGTTGTTGCTGAAAGATTGTCTGCTAAAATGACTATCGCTGGTATCAACGATATCATCTAGTCTGATTAGATACAGCATATATTAAAAGACCTTCCTCACGGAGGGTCTTTTATTTTAAAGACTTGACAAGACTAGAATAATGTGATACAGTGATAATGTACAATTATATTTTAATTTAAAATAGGAGAGATTAGAATGTTTGTAAAGAACTTAACAAAAGAGGTTATCGACTTTAGAAAGAACGGACGTGTTCTTAAGTTGAAACCAGGTGTTAATTTAGTAGATGAATTCAAATGGTCTAAAGAAGACTTAATGAATACATATGGTCCTACTATCCTTGCATTCTTTACTGAAGAAAAGGTAGAAGAACCTACTGAAGAAACACAACAAGACGCTGATGTAGTTGAAACTCCTGTTAAAGATGAAACTCCTGCACCAACTGAAGGTAATGAAGCACCTACTGAAGAAGAAGGTCAAGAAGCACCTATAGTTGAAGGTGGAGTTGCAGAAGGTGAAGTTGTAGAAGGTGAACAAAAAGACGAAGCTGGTCAAGAGGCACCTGTAGATGGACAAGCAGAAAGTGACAATGCAGAAGAAACCGTTCCTGCTGATAAGGCACCTGCTAAGAAACCTGCAACTAAAAGAACAACTAAGAAAGCAAACAAGTAATTAATAGGTAAGTAATGTTATATTTAGAAGAAAGTGTTGAAACCATATTGGCCGAAGAAGGACAAGACCTATTAGGGTTATCGTTCTTGACAGAGACTCTTGGGTTAACCATGAAGAAAATGGAAACCTTATTCATGAAGAGTGCTTTGCAATACTCACGTAGACGACCAATAGAAGAAACTCGTAGCTTCAATGCAAACTTTGATAGCAATGTGGCAACCTTAATGCTACCAGAGGGAATTAGAGCCGTTAAGGCAGTAAGGTATGGGATTCTTGAACAGTTGCCTAGATACTACATGGATGATTTTGGTAAGCTAGCTTTTGAATATGAGGAACACACTCGTTTATTAAAAGTATGGCCTCCAATCACCCCTCTTCGTGTAACATATACTAGAGACTTAGAAGTTACTAAAACTCGTAAGATAGTAGGTTCATCTACTATTAATAGTGGTGAAACCTACTTCTATACCGAGTTGCCAACTACACCTATAGGACATAGCTTAAAGATATCATTCCAGTTACCAGATGAAAATGGTGAAATAGTAGAAGAAGATAAATACAAATATACTATTAATTTTGCTGGTTCAGATACAGAAGTTAATGTAGGTGTATTTGAAGATGAAGAACAAGAAATATTCTCTTTAAGTGGAAACTTAGGTAATGGCTCATATAATGTAGCTACAAGAGAATTAGAACTAAACTTTAATGATATTCCAGAATTGGCAAATGGTGGTGTATTAGTTTATGAATATTATCCTCGTTATTATATGTTGCCAGATATTGGATTACATGATGAAATATTTAATAAATTATTTGCTAGTAAAATATTAGAAGCACTAGCTTCATTACGTGCACAATCTACACAAGAAGTATTACACAATATCGACCTTACTACAGACGAATTATATACTCGTGTACGTATCCTTAAACGTGAACTTAACACATTACTTAGAAATACTATTAAGTTCTCTGGTATGGCACCTATTTAGGAGGTGTTAAATGAATTTAAGAGATTTAATCTCATTTACAAGGCAAGTTAAAACTAATATGTGGAATCCAAACAAGGACTTTCGTTCAAGAGAATTTGGTTCCATTATTGACTTTGACATACAAGGAAGATACAATGCAAGATTTAAAACCTTAACTGTTACTTTATTTATAAAGTCTAAAACACAGGGTGAAAGGTCTATAAGTTCTGGGCTTGGTGATAGTGTTATTTCAACACATACAGCAGCTATAACTTTTAAAAACATTGTGGAATATACTATTAACATTAAAGAGAAAGTAGCAGAGTATAATGCACGTGGAACAGGAGAAACTATAAACTCTGTTCAAGACATTATTACTAAAATGCAAGAAAGCCAACCAGACCTCGTTCCTATCGAAATTACGGACGATTACATAACATTTAGGACTAAGATTACCTATGATACAGAATGTCGTGTTAAATGCACTTGTGCACACTTCTATTACACTTTTGCATATTATTGTGCACAAGTAGGTGCGTACATAGGTGACGCTGTTGCCCCATATAAAGCTAAACGCAAATTAAAAGGCAAGCATAAATTTAGAAATCAGAACGGTGTTCCCGGACTTTGCAAACACCTTCAATTACTTATATCTCACATTATGAAAACAGATAACGGTATTAATGGTAACATTGAATACGCTGATAGATTAATTGAGAATGCACCTCAAGGTTATAGAACAGACAAAGATAGTAAAGCTAAGAAAGCAATTAAAGAATATGAATCTGGAGAAGGCAATATAGCTGAGAATAGAAATGCTTATATTAAATTGGCTTTAAGAGAACTAAGAAACTTCAATAGTGCTGTTAAACAACAGAAGAGTGAAAACCATGAATTACCAGATAGTAGTGAGGCAGATAATCATGGAATATATTAGTGTAGACTGTTTTATATGTGGAAGCGACCATATAGTAAACGGAAAATGTATGGACTGTGGATATGAGTGTGAAGTGGAATTTACTTGCCCTTTGCATAATATGTCTATGAGTTGTATTAAGACACATAAAGTTTGTAATAGAAAGACTGATTATTATGATTGTCCTATTTACCAAAAGCATGGTTAGATTAAATTTTAATTTACGGTATAGGAGACAATATGGATAAGTCTAATTATTCTATAAGAGATAAATATAACTATATAATTGAGACTATTGCAAGTATGATGGATGTTCAACCTATTACTTGTGTTGGTCAAGAACACCCTGCTAAGAAGGAAAAGAAATGCAAGGAAAACAAAGAAAAGTAAGAACTTTACTTGGTGATATAAACAGAAAATATGTTTATAATTCTAACAATGTAACCACAGCTTATGAAAGAAAGTATGGTTTATATTGCGACTTATATTTTCCTGTGCACAATGTGAGTCCACAGCAGGCTGGCATGGGATATAATGCAGACTATCAAAATAGTTATGCTACTAATAGTGGCCAATATAATATGACTAATATATTTGAACCACACGAAACGCCTGCATACAGAGAAACTCCAGACGTTGCGAGAGCTAAATTCTATATCCCTCACTTATTAAAGAAAGAGAATGTCAATAGCCCAGATTTGGAATTTGACGCTATCTTTCTTGGAGACTATGAAAAACGTCCTTTCATCGAGACAACAAAGAAGAGAGAATTGCCTATAGGTACAAAAGTAGTAGTCTATTTAGACTATTCTAAAATGTATCTATGGGTTGATAAGAAGACTGTAGTAAATGGTGCTAATGGACAGATGATTTTAAGGATGTATTTGGCCCCTTTATTGGAACAAGATGATGAAGGGGATATGGCAATGGGTGAAGGAATGGGTGAATACTAATGTCAAGTCCTAATTACATAAACAATGCTTTAACGCAACTATTTAACGATATAGAACACAAATGCCAAATTAAGTTTGTGTCATTTACTGCTAATGATTCACCACAGCAAAATAAAGCTGGGATTAATTCTAATCAAGAATATATGAAGATGTATCAACAAACAGCAGATAATAGAACTTATAAATATTTATATGACCCAGACCTTAACTTTGACTTTAGATTTCATCAACGTATGGGGCGTATAAATTATAGCAGACGTAAAGAGCCATGGGTATCTTTAATGTTCAACACAGGAACCATTAAACCTGTTACAAATATATTATCTCATGTTTATGATGGTATTGAATACGTTGACTTTGAAGATAAAGATGAACAAGGTAATAAGAAAATAGTTACAGAAGGTGTAGAATACAAATTCCGTAGAGTTGTATGTCCTATTAATTTTGTTTTAATATCTAATGAATTGTCATATTTAATGCAAGTGGCAGAACATATGGCTATGTATTTTGATAGATGGATTAACTACACTTATAAACAAACATTAACTTTCTCACCACTAACAACATTGGAATATGATTTAGTTGGTGCAGCACAAAACATTAGACAAGTAAACCTTGAGAAGTTAGATACTGAATCTAAAGGTTCATTAGCTATGGCAGCCTTCTCTTTTGAATTAGTTTACTGGAATATATTAACTTCAGATATTCGTTATAAATTACTTGAAAAGGTAGTTTTAGAAGTACACGAAGCACGCACAGGCCAGCTTCTTTTCTTAGACATTTGCGATTAGTAATTATTACATTTTATTGCAGTTCAAAACGACTAAGATTATATTTTAGTTCAGATAATACACAGAAAAGATTTAATGGAGAAAAGAGAATATGACACGTGTACTTCCTGGCGTCTATGTTGAATTCCATGACTACAGTACTCTCCCAGAAGGTGATACTAACCTAGCAGTTGGTTACACATTAGCTTCTCCAAGAGGACCTGTAGGCAAAGCAGAATTAGTAACAAGCCCAACTGACTTCCTTTCAAAGTTTACTCTTACTGGAAGTCCTACAATTAAAGACGACAAAACTTTCTGGTCTATCTTACAAGTGTTGAAATACACTAACCAAGTATATATCTCTCGTGTTGCGAAAGATGTTAAGTTCGGTGGTGTGAAAGTGAAAGCAAATGCTGTAGAGGCGTTAACTACTGGTTTAGAAGACCCTCAAGCATACGATTTCTCAAAAGACGCTGATACATTATTCTTATTAGCTGGTATTGATGGTGGTAAATACAACAACAATATTGGTGTAGAAATTGTATCTTATTTAGACAAACCAGAATTAATCGCAGACCAGTTTGAAAGTCAAGCTATAATGAAAGCTAACAAACCTTTCATTATTAGAGTTTACGATTGCACAAATGAAAATGAACCAGCATTATTAGAAGAGTTCATGGTATCATTGCTAGATAATGCAAAAGCATTTGATGGCTCACCTTTATACATTGAAACTGTATTAAACAACTCAGCTTATATTCAATGTGTTCTTCCAGTTGATGTAATAGAAACTGAAGCACCTAAGAGTACAACAGCAAGAGTTAAAATGGGTGGTGGTGCTGAGAAAGCATTAAACGAATTAACAGCTGCTGACGCTGTTGCTGCTTTAACAGTTTTTGAAGACAAAACTATTCCTATTTCATTAATGGGTAATGGTACTGGAACAATTTATGAAAATGCTGATTACCAACAAGCATTAGTTGAACTTGCAGTAAATAGACAAGACTTCCTTGCTTTCTTAAACTCAAGATTAACTGATGAAAAAGCAACTTTAAATAGTCAAAAAGCTAAGAATATTATTGATTATAAAAAAGGTGCTGGAGAAGATGGACTTGGTTCAACTTCTTGGAATGCTTGTATGTACGCACCTCACGTAAACTACTCTGATGTATTTAACAGCAGAAAGATTAAATTAGGTGCTGATTCTACAGCTATCTCTGGTTGGTTGAAAGTTATTCTTAACCAAGGTTATCCTTTCGCCTTTGCTGGCCCTGCTGATGGTCTAGTAACAGGTGTAACTACTGATTGGAAAATTGGTGATACTTCTGGTGAAGCAACTAACTTAAATGACGCTTCAATCAACTATGTTGCATATGACGCTAAAGTTGGCAGATATTATATGCAATGTCAAAATACACTTCAAATTGCTAACTCTTCTTTGAGAAACATTGGTGCTGTATTGAACGTATTAGACATAAAAGAAACATTTATGACTTACTTCAAAGAATACTTACAAAAACCAATCACTCCTCGTTTAAGAGAAGAAATTTGGAACAAAGGTAACGACTACCTTAAAGACGATATTCTAGGTATGGGACGTTGTGTTAACTACACATTTGTAGACGCTACAACTGAAACAGACTTAGCAGATAATACATTAAGATACGTATTGACAATAGCATTAACACCTTATGCTCAAAAGATTAAATTAATCATGAACATAGTAAATGCTAATTATGACTTTACAATATCTCAAGGTTAATGGAGGAAACGGTAAATGGCATATTACAACTTAAACCAAACTGGTGGTACAAATATCCACACCGACTTCCGTTTTGAATTAGAAGTCGTTACAGATGTGAATAATTCACGTCTAGGCTTGAATGACAAGTTAACAGCATTTATTACTAAATGTGATGTTCCTTGTGCACCTGGTAAAGCTATTCCTTGGTTCATGCCGGGTGGTATGAGAAACTGGCAAGCTGGTCCAAGAAGAACAAAAGATATTTCTTTGAACTTTGTTGTTTCATCTGACTTATCTCAATCTTGGATGAGAACTCTTGAAAAATGGGGTGACGCTTGTTACGACTTAAATACAGGTAACAATGCTGGTAAGGCTGGATATTCTTCTGACGCTATTTCAATTAGAATCAAAGGGGAAGACGGACATACTCGTTATAGATTTAGATTATTAAGAGCACAAATTATAGAAATGGATTATGGTGCACTAGATTCTGAAGGTGAAAAACTATTATCAGTTTCTTGTAAGATTGCTTACGATAACTACGAAATCTATGATGGTAATAATGTACTTATCCAAGCAGCAGCTAATCTATAATATAGGTTAGATATAAATATAAGGTAGAGGTTTACTTCGGTAGACCTCTCTTTTTATATTTTAAATTAATGATGAATAGAGGTACTTATGACATCTGTAAATAGAACTAGAAGTAGTGCATATAATAATACACCAGCTCAAGTGTCTACTATAAGGACGCCTAGTGGTGATAGTGTGTTCAATTATCAAGAAATATATAATAGTGCTAATGCAGAGTCATCTGCACCAGATACAGTTAATAATACCCCATCTGCTGATTCTTATTGGAGTATTACAATGGGACAAACCCAAAACTTTACATTTGCTGTAGCTGGTTTAAACAATGCAGACCCTGCATTTACAATGCCTAAAAGAAATGGAATGTTCTTACCTCTTAAGAGCATGGATTATAAGCCTATTTCGTTAGAAAGTATGAAAATTAAAGCAGGTGTATTTTCTGATTTACCTTTCTTCCATAGAAAGAAATTAGGAACTATTAATTGCGTTATGCATGATAGTGATAAAGGTAAATTTGCTGTATATTTACTACAATGGTATAATAGTTGTGTATCTAGTAATGGTTATGTACCTTTTGTAGAAGACATGTGTAAGAAAGCTATTTATACTGAATATACTCACGATGGTAAGATTTCAAATAAATATGAGTTTCTTGTGATTCCAGATAATGATTTAAGCACTAACAGGGTATATGATAATGATGGTGCTTTAACAGAATTTAGATTCACATTAATTATGCTATCACCACCTAAGATATGTAAGAGTGGAAGATGGGTTGAAGCTGATTGGGGTGATGGCACAGGACCAGACGCAGACTATGAAAGAAGAGTTCATGGTAACGTAATGGTAAACAGTAATGGTATAGGAACTATACACGTAAACGACCCTGCCATAGCTGATACGTTAAGATAAATAGAAAATAGGAGGATAAACTAATATGGAAGGCCAATTAGTTGCACTTAGTCAATTACCTTCAAAAGGTAAAACTTACCCAGAAGACATTGAAATATATGTTAGACCATTATCTGTTAAACAACAAATGGATATGGATAGATACGGTGTATCTCAAGCAGAATATTATCAAATACTTCTAAGTGGTATTACTATTAGAGGCGATTTTGATAAGAATGAATTATTGTTTTATGATGTACATTTCTTAGATTTAGTTAGACGTTTGTACACTTTTGACCCAGAAGAAAAGATATCTGTTAAGAATGTTCATTGTTCAAATCCTTACTGTAGTGGAGAACTTAATGTAGAATTCCTAACAGCAGAAATAGAATGCACTGATTTTGCTGAAGATATATTTGGTAAAGAATTTACATTTACAG
>JAEIGA010009398.1_pt1 | contig 14792 bp, 10 predicted proteins | sample 9270691 | NCBI WGS metagenome assembly JAEIGA01 (sample SAMN17057246, study PRJNA624740) | gut metagenome | biome: biome; isolation source: fecal sample | host: Bos grunniens | place: China: Xizang | collected 2019
AAAGACCAAGACTTCGTATTTATAGAAGGTGGAGATAGAATAGTATCTGGACACTACGGAAGAGTATTCGGTGTAGACGTAGTAGTATCTAACAGAGTAGAAGAAGGCGAAGCATTCTTAATGAAACCAGGAGCTCTAGGAATGATGATGAAACGTCAATGTAGATGTGAACAAGATAGAAATATATTAAACTTAACTAACCAATATACAGCTCATGAATTCTACTTAACTTATATAAAACATGCTGACAGAGTAGTAAGAATAGCTAAACAAGGTTAATTAAAAGTGGGTGATGACAATGACCCTAGATAATATAAAGGTGCTATTGTCATTAACTGAGGACGATAGCCAAGACGAAATACTGTCTGTATTATTATTAAATGCAAGTAAAATGGTATGTGTATTTCTAGGAGTGGAGGATTTACCTAAAACTCTAGAATTTGTCGTTGAAGATATGACAATCGCTAAATACAGAAAACTGGGAGCAGAAGGAATAAAACAAGAAAAGATAGATGTACTAAGTACAACTTATGTAACTAATGACCTAGACCCTTATAAGGCTATTCTAATACAATACAAGGATAATAATTCCCTAGGTGGAAAAAGGTTAAGAATGCTATAATGAACTACAATGATAGCATTCAAATACTCGTAGAAGTAAAAACAGCTGACGGATATGGCGGTTTTGTTACTACCGAGGAAGAATTGATTACCCTGAAGTGTAAAGTCGCACCATACAGAGTACAGACAGGGGATATATATAAAGTTCCAAACCCAACGGCGTCTGTCAAGTTCTTTATTCAAGAATTACCTTTTGACGGAGATACTGTATTTTTCATAATCCACAATGAAAAGCGTTATAGAAAATTGGCCGTAGCTGATTATGGTAAGGCGGCAATGATAATAGGTGAACGTATATGAGGATAGAAATAGAAATAGATGTGGATGCTAGTCTATTGAAACATGACTCGGCCACTCTAAGGGAAAACGTTCAAAAGGAATTAAAGAGCTCTATACAGAGCGCCGAGAGAACAGCTAAGCAAATTGTTCCTAAGAGGACTGGCGCTTTAGCTGGTAGTATACATCATGGTGGTTCTGGGCTTAGTTGGTGGGCAAAGACACAACTGGAGTATTCGGATTATATAGAAGAGGGGACTAGTGCGCACCTTATAGTTGGGAATCCAATATTAATGAGTGAACCGAGCCATCCTGACCCACTTCCTGGTCCAGTACATTCAGTATTTCATCCAGGGAACGCGGCTTACAAGTATATGGAAACTGCGCTTTATATGGCGACTGAGGACTTAGAAGAAAGGATATTAAGGGCTTTAACGATATGATTAATATGATAGATATTCAAAGGGCAATTTGGGAACAATTAAGCAATTCAACGTATACGGTAGTTGACTACGTGGCTTATAATGAGGTAAAACCCCCATATGTCCAGCTGGGTGAGTTATACATAGATGATGATAGTATTAAGAATAGAAAAGGGTTAAGATGTGAACAGTACATTAACATATATAGTACTTATGATGGCAAGAAGGAATTGCTAGAGATGATGGAAGAAGTAAATAGATTGATGTTAACTTTAGATGTAGGTTATGTATCCAGGGGAACTCAATCTGTAATGTTAGTTTTAGACAGAAAGAATACTTACGAAAATAGAGATAGTCAAGTAAAATACTATCATGCTTTAATGAAGTATGAAATTTATATCGGTGAGGAGTGATAAAATGGCAGCAGTAAGAGGACTAGATATACTAGTTTATCAAGGTGAAACTGTATTAGGTTCACAACAAAACTGTACTCTAACTATGGAATCTGAAAGTATAGACTGTACAAACAAAAACAGTTTCGGATGGGCTGACTTCATAGCTGGAGCAAAATCATGGAACATAGAATGTGAAGGACAATTCGTATCAGCAGAACAAGATACTTTAATGCAAGCTTTCGTTGATGCTGAATTTGTTCAAATAGAAATGAAAAATGCAGAAGAAAGTATATACTTTGCTGGTGAGGCAATGATAGAATCTATAGAAATAGAAGCAAGTTTTGATGACGTGGCAACTTATTCTATAGCATTCGTAGGAAAAGGACCTTTACAAGTTAAGAAAGGTGCATAATGGCCAGAGGGGAGCCTATCCCCTCAATTTAATGGAGAGGACGAATAAAGATGTTAATAAGAGATAAAGAATACGAAATAAAATTTACTATGAATACTTTATGTATGATGACAGAACAAGGCATGGACCTTAGTAAAATAGGAGACAATCCAATGGCTAACTTGACTTTCGCTAGGGATTTGTTTTACTACGGCTTAAAACATGCAGATAAAAAGTTAACTAAAAATCAAGCAGGGGATTTAATGGATGCCGCAATAGAAGAAGGTAATTCATTAAATGAAATATACTTAGAAGTCATGATGGCCCTAGGGAAGTCATTAGGATTTGCTGAGGAACTGGAAAAGGCTACTAACGCCGAAGAAGAGGAAGAGGGAAAGCACTAGATAGAGATTATTTTGAATTCCTATTCCAGGAAATAGTTGGCGGCTTGAAGTTCTCCCCTACTGAGTTTTGGAACTTAACTCTTAAGGAAGCCGAACTTATCATCAAAGGAGATAGGGATAGGCAAGAAAAAGAATTTATGTTAGGGGTGTACGCTCATATGAATGCCATAGGGATGACAATGGGTGGCAAAAAATATAAATTTCAAAATCCTTTCGAAAGCGAGAGGGTGCAAGGTAAGCCTAAGAAGTCTCGTGAAGAGTTATTGGCTGAACTTGAAAGAGCTAAAAAACTATTCAATAGAGAGTGATAGGGTATTATCTTTGAAATATCTTATCACTTTTTTTATTCTAAAAAGGTGGTGAAATAATGTCAAATAAAGAGGTAAAGATTACCATAGAGGCCATTGACAAGTTTAGTAAAATTTTTGACCAACTTGACGACGATATAGCAAATGTTAGTAAATCGGCTTCAAAGCTCGGAGATGCGTTTAGTGACTTCGCAGAGGCTAGTGGTAGTTCAAAACTTCAAAGTGCGGCGAAAAGTATTGCCGAAATAGGAGTAGCTTTGGGAACTGTGCAAGGAAGGGCCGGACTAGCTGTTAAGGCAATAAGTGAAGTTGTGCAAGGCTATATAAAACTATATGACGCTAGTAAGAAGAATTTTGCCTCAAACATACAAACTTTAGGTAATGTATTTAGTACTATTGGTAGTGCTGTGGCTGGGGCTACTACTCAGGTTGCCAGTTTTATTACTGAGGTAACAGGGATAGACTTAACCCTTACAGGTTTAGGACGAAGTGCTGTAACTTTTGGAGAAGAACTTACGAGAGCCTTCATAACAGCTGGTGGGGGTAGTGACGAACTAAAGGATAAAATGAAGGGTGCAGCTCAAGAGGTATCAATGCAATACGGACGCTCCATAAATGAGGTTGCACAAGGTATGCAGGAAATAGCTTCGGCTGGTATGGATGCAGAACAAGTTATCGAATTATTAGGAGCTACAACTGCCGTATCTATGGCTGGTAATTTGGACATGGCTCGTTCTGCTGAGGTATTAACAAATACAATGAGGGCATTCAAGGAAGAAGCCTTTGATAGTGAAACGGCAATGAGATACGCTAACGTTTTAGCAGCTGTATCTGATAGGTCGGCTACTGACATAAACCAAATAGGGGAAGCCCTTAAGAACTCAGCCAATATGGCCGGGCAAATGGGATACTCAGTAGAAGATGTAGGGACAGTAATAGGTTTAATGGGGAACCAGTTCGTTAAGAGTGGACGTGCCGGTACTGCATTAAATAACGTAATGACAAGGTTGGCTAGCCAAAATAGTAACTGTATGAAGACTATCCAGGAGTACAACCTAGAAGGATATAAACAAAAGATGCTTAGTGGCGACCTTGTTGGCGCAATGATGGAATTACAGAATGCGACTAAAGATTTGACAAATGACGAAAAAGCACTGGTAGCAGCAGGGTTAGCAGGACAATATGGTATGCAAGGTTTATTGGCCGTAATGGGACAAACAGCCGAAGAGACACAGAAATTCCAAAACGAGATTAAGGGTTCTGAACAGGCAATGATATTGCAAGCTGAAATGGCCGCAACAACTTCAGGTAAGATGTCGCAATTGGCTTCAACAATAGGAGTTGTCGGAGAGGCTATATATTCAAAATTTGAACCTCATCTTAGAACAGCGCTGGACTCGGCAACTCAGTTCGCTAGGGGATTGGTAGAAATAGGGGACCAAGGATATTATGTAGTTAAGAGCCTCGACCAATTAGCTGTTGACAGTGTGGAATGGGGGAAAAATATAAATCAAGGGATACAAGATGCCATTGATGGTATAAAGAACTTTGTTGACGGGGGGTCGCTAGCGGACCTTCTTACTATAGGAACAAATATAATTAAAGGGATATGCGACGGAATTAGTAAGAAGGCTGAAGACGGCACCCTGAAAGATACATTTAGTAAAATAATTAAAGATATCTGTAAATTCATAGAAGATAATGAAGAATCAATAGGAAAAGCAGGAAAAGATATACTGACAGCCTTAGCCGATGCCATTAAGGAAAATGAAGACATAATTAAGGGTGCCCTAGATGATTTGATGGGCATAATCACGGAATGGGCAGAAGGAAGCTCGGAACTTAAATCAGCAGCGGGCTTATTTGCCGACACCTTCATTAACGGCTTAGTAGACCAGTCGATAGAAAAGGCACAAGGTAGAGGTGGGGAAATATGGAATGCCATGTTCTCCGGAATAACTCTAGAAGATGGAGCAAATATTAAAAATGGGCAAGGGTCCGGAGGACTTGGTGGTTTCCTTACTGAAAACACTATGCAAGGTAGAGGGTTTAAGGCGTTCGATGACTTCGTAGGAAGCATGAGCCAAAGAGCTGGACAAAAACTTAAGGAAGGCGCTCAATGGGTATGGGACGGAGTAAGCAGTTGGTTTGGTGGAGAATCCTATGCCGCTGAAATTGCTAACCAAGGTGGACAACAATTAGGTACTAGCACTGGTGAAGGGGTTCAAACAGGACTCGATGCACAGGGTATGCCTATCGTTGATAGTGCTACTAAAACAGGTACAGATGCAGCAGCAGGTATCCAAACAGCCTTACAAAGTATGGACCTACAATACCTACAATCACTAGGAACGGAAATGGCTAACGTGGGAACACTAACAGCAACCATGGCACAGTCGATGACAACAAGTTTTACTAGCATAGCTGATAGCGCAAGAACACAATTTACAAACCTAGCAAACATAGCTAGAAATCAAATGACTAATGTTTCCAATAGCATTAGAACTGAGATGACAAACTGTACTAACATAGTAAATAACCAAGCTACTAACATGGCTAATGCTGTTAGAACTCAGTTCGTAAACATGGGGAACATAGCTAAGAACCAATTCTCTAACATAGCTAACAGTATTAGAACTGAGATGGTAAACTGCGCCAATATAATAAATAACCAATGTAGCAATATGGCACAACAATTCACTAGCCAGTTTACTAATATGGCTAATACAGTACGTACTCAGTTCGTGAATATATCTAATATAATTAATAATCAATGTACTAATATGGCAAACACTGCAAGGACTCAATTCACGAATATTACTAACATAGTTAAGAACCAAATGCAAAACTGTCAAAATGCCGTTCAAAGTGGAGCAACGGCTATGACTTCCGCATTAACTTCAGGAATGTCAGGTATGGAAAGTGCAGCGAAGTCTGCTATGGATAAGGTTGTTGCTGCTGTGCGAAACGGTATGTCTCAGGCTAAGGCCATTGCTTCTCAGCCTATAACCATAAATATAACTAGTAATATCTCTAGAAAGGTCACTACTACTCATGTATCTAAAAGTGCAAGTCAAACTATGAGGGCTATAGCTGGAAGCAGTATAACAGTTCTTAGACCGAATGTTATGGCTACTACTGGAGGAGGAGCTAGTATAAATAAAATACCTGCTCAAGAAAAAGGATACACATTCACTATCCCTGTAATAGTGGATGGTCGTGAAGTTGCAAGAGCAACAGCAAAATATAGCCAATCTGAACTTGATAGACTATCTAAACGTAATTCTAGAAAAAGAGGTGAATAAATGTATTACTTAAAATACAATGGAATAGATTTAACACAATTAGTGAAGGTAAGGGATATTTCCCTGCCTTCTTTACCAGAGATAGAACATAGTGCCATTGATATGTGGGAAATGGACGGCAACCTTTTCGGCAGCTTAAGTTACGGGAATAAGACGATTAAAATTACGGCGATAATTCAACCTTTAAATCCGGACGACCTAACTCAATATGTCAATGATGTCAAGAGGGCGTTCTTCGTGAAGGAACCAAAACCCTTATATATCTTAGATGAAACAAAGTATTTGTTGGCTGTACCAGAGGGAGAAGTTACTATAGCGGAACTTGGAAAGGGGACTTGCGAACTAAGTGCGACCTTAATAGCATACTATCCGTATTGGATAAAGAAAGAAGTGCAAAGTGCAAATTTTGAAGGTTTTGAGGGAACTATAGTGAACAATGGAGATGTTCCTACTACTCCTATAATGTCCGTTGCCTTCCATAATAATGCATGTTTTGTGCAGCTGGAAAAGAAGAACACTAAGGAACGTATCTTATTAGGAGAAATCCCTAGGGAACAAAAAGAAAGGGTTGAAGCTAACTCAAACATCCTTTTCGACCTATGCAGGAGCCTTAGCTCATGGACTAAGAGTAGTGCCGGACTAGACCCTGGGTGCTCCACAGGCGGAGAAATGGCCGTTACTAGTAGTGGAGCGGGCTTCTGCCTTAGCACTGTCGGTAACAGCCAGGGACAATGGAAGGGAGCTGCCTATAGACAAAATCTAGGGCAACCAGTTAAAGACTTTAAAGTTAGAGTCAATATTACCTTCGATAGTGTAGGTGATAATGGAGACCCAACAGTAATAGAAAATGTTGTACGCGATGAAGCGTTCGGTGATAATGTGACAGGTGATACGGCTTACGAGCACATGGTAGACGCTCAGTCAACTCCCGTTAGGACAGGAGCGGGGACAAATTATCCTTGCATAGGAACGTACCTATACGGAGACATAATTGTTGGCGGACAATATGTAAATGGTTGGCTGGAGCACACATATAAAGGTGGAAAGGTTTATGTATCTACTGAGGACATAAAGACTTATTGCGTAGACAGTAGACAAGGAGACGATGTCGGATATTATGTAGTAAACCAAACAATCCCACTTAGAAGTGCTCCAAGAAATGACGCAACGTCGCTGGCGAGTATTCCTGCTGGTACAATCCTTAGATGTTATAATCAAGAAGAAGTTTCGGGCTTCAGAAAGCTGTTTCAGACATTTAACGGGAAAAAGGGCTATATCATTTCAGAAGCCTTATCAGAGAGCAAGGAAGCGAGCTATACTGTTAAGTACGAGTTGGAAGGGGAAAGAGCTGATGACAAGGAAGGGATTATCCAACTTTATGGCTTTTCCGCTGACGGGACACAGTTGTTCAGCCTATCTGTAATAGATGATAGTGAGTGGTATGAGGCAACGTATCCTCTGATAAAGAAGAACGGGGCAGACTTCCTATATGAAGAAAAATATGTCGAGCCAGCAGCTAAGACTAGAGCCGAAATGAGCAACGATGGAACTGTTAAGTATGAAAAGATACTTGGGAACAGACTAGGGATATGGAATGAATTCAAGGGAGACCTTTATATCGAAAGAATACAAGACCAATGGTATGCTTATATTAGAAATACCAATAATAAGTTCATAGAGTCAAGCCGAACTACAGATACGGCCAATAGCAACCTTAATCTGGCTTATGTTGTCATATATGCTGGGGTAGCTAATCCAGAAAAGATGAGCTGCATGTCCATTAATGAAATTCAAATTCAGACAGCAAATGAAATTAATAACGAGACAGAAGTCGGCTTCAGTTTCCAAATTAATGACGTGTTAGAAATAGACTGCGGAATACCTTGCGTAAGAGTCAATGGGGTAGAACGCAACGGCTTAGTCGACATAGGCAGTCAATTCTTCGACCTAGATGTAGGAGAAAACGAAATAGTTATTGCGAGCGACGCTGCAAAAATAAATTTCGGGGCCATGTACAACGAGAAATACTTATAAAGGCGGTGCATAAATGGTTAATACAATTTTTATATTAGACAGGACATATAACGTAGTCCGCATATTAGTTGGAAATAAAAATGCCCAAAAGGTGTTTTGGGATGATACATATACTCAGGAATTCGATACCGGAGCTGAAACGTTCGAATTCTCCTGTTATCTTGATGAAGCAGTGGTGGAAGGCAACTTTGTTGTCTTTCGCTACAATAATCAGTACAAGATGTTCTCTATAATAGATATGGAGCAACAACATAGTGAGGGCAGACTAGTAGCGAATTGTTACTGCGAAATAGCCAGTTTGACACTATTAAATAGTTTTGTTAGGCCTTTTAACGGGGATATGAACTGTATCCAGTTCTTCCAACATATACTCCAAGGAACAGACTGGGTTATAGGAAGATATAGTTCTTCTTTGGAAAACAATATACAAACTGTTAATGTGTCAAACATCCAGAATGTTTGGTCACTTATAGAGGACTATAAAGATATATATGAATGCGAATTGAATGTTAGGATAGATTTCGAGAACAACCATGTAACAGGCCAATATATAGATATATACAGTGACGGTGGACTAGGAAACAAGACTTTTAAAAGGTTCGAATATGGAAGAAATGTGACTGGGATTGTCAAGAAAAAAGACTTGTACGATTGGTGTACGGGGATTATAATAGACTCTAACTGCAATGTTAGTGATATAATAATAACAAAAGGAGACAATCTTGGTTTTGAAAAATCAGCCGGAGATGTAATACTGAACGACAATGCCAATAGGATGTACAATAACGGGAGAACTCATGTAATAGGAGTTTATAACGGGGATGAGACTGACCCTATGACAGCCTGCGTTAATGCATGGAAAGAGCTAAAGAAAAGAAGTGAACCAAGGTTCGATTACGAGGTTACTACTGCGCTTACGCCAGACGAATACGAGGACCTGCTTCTAGGAGATACGGTTTACGTAATAGACCATTCCTATACGCCTCCATTACTACTAGAGGCTAGAGTTGGTGAATTACAGCTATCTTTTACCGACAGGACTAAGAATAAGTGCATCCTTACAAACTATAAGGAGATAAAAAGTAAACTGTTGGATGCAGATTACGTTAAGCTTACAGGGACAATTCAAGATGTTGTTAATACATTCTTCCCGATAACTTCCGAAGGGATAGCAGATGGAGCAATATGCGATGGTAAGATTGATACAGTATACTATAAGGAAATAACAGCAGACATAGTGAGTGCTTCAATAGGGGCATTTGAAAACTTGTATACGCAAAACTTAACTGTTGTCAATGCAGACATACAGGACTTAATGGCAAGAACTGCCAACATCGCAATACTAGAGTCTCAGCTTGCTGAAATAGATACACTAGTTAGTGGACACTTGACGAGTGACAACATTCAATCCATGGTAATTACAGGAGATAAATTTACCGTAGCGGATGGTTTTATCAAGAACGCCATGATAGATAGCATAAATGCAGGGAAAATTACGGCAGGAACCATTAATACAGGCGGGGTAACAATAGAGTCGCTTGATGGTAGCTTAATAATTGAAGATAACCTGCAACAGTTTAAGGATGAAAATGGTAACGTTAGGATACAAATAGGAAAAGATGCGCAGGGCAACTTTACATTTATGGTACTTGGCGAGGATGGTCAAGGGGTATTAATGGACGAGAGCGGCATCACTGAGAATGCAATAGGCGACGGCCTAATAGTTAATGATATGGTGGCTGAGGACGCTGGTATCTCAGGTAGTAAGCTAGATATAGATAGTGTTGTCTCTGAGATAAACGAAGGGACTACTACTATTAAAGGGACAAAGGTTAAGCTGGACGAAACAGGGCAATCCCTAGAGGTTGCGTTTAACGAACTGAACACTAAGGTCGATAATATAGAGGTAGGCGAGTTTGAAGTCCCTACGGAAAACTTATTGGTGGGAACCGAAGAGTCTAGCTGGTACGTCGAGACAAATAGTAACGCGTCTTTTAGGGTGCATGACACTACCCAAAACAGGGACGAGAGCTGGAATAATGCAAAAATGGTACTTTCGTGCACCTATATCCTGAAGAACTACGGAGGGGGAAGTTTTAGGATAGAAGGAGCTGGCGTATCGGATTTTGCGAGTACAGTCATACCTACTGAGAATGGAACATTCAAATACGAGCAAATCATGAGACCTTCTAGCAACCAGACCGTAACAAGTTCATCCTTTATGGATTGTAAAGGTATCAACTTGCGAATGATTAACTTTACCGGAGACCTAACTATTAAGGAGATGAAACTGGAGAGAGGTTCCGTGGCAACTCCGTGGAATGGAAGTTTTGACGCGATATATGAAAAGATAAACTCGAATGCGACCAACATTAAGGTACAACAAGGGGAAATAGAGACCTTAATCTCTAATACCACTATCGTTAACTCAAATGGTCAAACAGTGCTACTTAAGGATGAATACAACTCAACTAAGGACACTGTTAATAGCCATACTACTAAGATAGGGTCCATGGAGACTACTATAGATAGAGTTACTAGCCAGCAAACAGTTTTAGAACAAGACCTGGACGGCTTCAAGACTACTGTAAGCGAATCGTATATCACGAAGGAAGACTTGGAAAATGGAAGTGAAGGTTTTGCTACTAAGTCTGAATTACAGCAAACCGCTGATGCCTGGACTGCCACTTTTAAGAATGGATACGACGAAGGTATCGTAACCCTAAATGCAGGCGGCTTAACAGTTCAACAGGGCACAGGTAAAGTAGAGTTGGACAAGGATGCACTAAGGTTCTATGACGGGACTGAAGTCTGGGGAGAAATTTGGGACGGACAATTTTCCTTCACCAGTAAAGGCAGCATGGTAGGTTCGGTAGGAAGTACTGTGCACGCCTTAGATACTGGTAGACCTACCAGCATTTTGGGCTGCGAGCATGAGTGCGACGTTGCCATAGGCTATAGGGCAAGTGCGAACAACGTTTCGTTCCATACGCCGTTCGTAGTTGCGTCTACAGACTATAATGTAGGCGACTACGCTGCTGGCTCAGAGGTTTATTATCGAGGGGTTAATGTTGAAGCACCTCTTATTCATGGACAACTGACATTCAGGCCTGAGGGGGAAGACAGGATTACCGTAAGGCCTATAAACTCTGGAACTAACGAATATTTTGGCTGGGGTGACATTACCTGTAAAAATGTACACAATGACTATTATTCATGGAGCGACAAAAGACTTGACATTATGGGAGGAACCATGTTAGGCCTGGGAGTAAGGGAGCGCCCTAATTCGAGTAATGCCTATGAAGCACATGAGCTATTGGTAATGAGGTACAATTATGATGACTCGGAATATGAAATGGACGTCCGTTGCCGTATGATGATGAACCGTAGAAAAATACACGAGCCATACATCGTAGATGGAACCCTTGAGGGCTGCTATACAGTAAATTCCTTATCAACAACGAGCGATTATGCGGCCAGCCTAGTGAAATCTAGCATTGAAGAGGGGCGTGTCTATAGCAATATGTCCTTCGATAAGGACGAGGTTAGATGGTGTTGGAAGCACTCTGAATTCACTTATGCGGAAACCGATATAGACGAAAACGATAACTGGATACCTACAGGCAGAAATATATGCTACATAGAATTACCGGGGCTTATAGCTGAGAACATAGAGCCTGATTATCATATCAATGTAAGCAAGATGAGCTGGGGCGACTACAGGATAGCAGAAAAGACTCCATACTATTTTATACTAGAAAGTCAAGAAGAAGACTTTGAATTTACTTTTGAAGTAGTAGGCAAACTTATAAACAATGATATACAATAAGACATTATTACGGGAGAGGAAATAGTCCTCTCCTATTTTTATGAAAGGAAGTGGTAAAATGGCTAACATTAACAAAGACTACCTGGTTATTGTTGATGTAAAAAAGTCAAGTATTAGTTTGGGAAATGGTTCAATGACTTTCAATATATTGGATAAAAATACATCTAATATATTTGTAAATCTTGTCATTAACACTTCTACGAACGAACTTATACATAGGTTCGCAAATATTGAAAACGCTGATGATTACACAGTTGTTATGAATGTTGTGAAGCCTAACAATGAGTACTTGACGCTAGAAGGGGAACTCAAAGATAAGGAGGCGGCTCTATTTGAGTTCAATCTGCCAGCAGAGGCGAAAGACGTAATAGGTTCATACAGCTGTGAATTGTTGACGAAATGCAACATAGACGGGCGAGAAGAAGTAACAACTAGTAACAAGGTTACTTATAAGGTTAAACAATCTGTGCTAAATGACCTGGACGAGGTTATCACTGAAGCGCCGACATATCCTATTGTCATAGAATTATTTGACAGACTAAGCGACATAGAGAGATACGAAGAAGAAAGAAGACAGGCAGAGATAGTTAGAACATTAAATGAGACAGCTAGGGTAGAAGCGGAGGCTCTTAGAGAGGGAGAGCACAATAAAGCGATGCAGGATGCAGCTAAGGCTATAGCGGATGTAAATGCAGCTCTAGAAGGCAAGTTCGACCAACAGGATGGTATCATCAATGACTTTATCGAAGATACTAACGCTAGGATGGCTGAACATGAACAGGCTACAGGGCAACGCATGACCGAACATGAAGAAGCCGTGGCTCAACGCGTAGCTGAGACCGAAGAAGTTGTGGCACAACATGTGGCTGAGGTCAATGCCAAGATTAATGTTCAGGACACGAAAATAGCTGCTATAGAAGTGATTAATACTATCCATGGTGACAGACTAGATAGAGTGGACGTTAAGAATAGAGCACAAGATATGGACATAGCTACTTTATTTGCTGAACTAGAGTCGCAAAGAGCTACAGTAGACCTAGAAGGTAATAGTCACCTATTAAAGAATTCTAAAGACGGGGTTGCTATAGTGAAAGAAATAAGAGGAAATACCATGGTAAATCTTAATAAGGATGCTGACAAGTCCTTAGCTCTTAATGGCAACATAGATGAGGCAGGTCAATCAGTAGATGTTACTGAAGGTGTTGACGGTGGACTAGTAGACGTGTACTTAGAAGGAAATACAATGGTGAACGTATGTGACCAAGAGGAAGCAGTTCCGCTTACTAAAAGCTATACAGTGGAAACTAATAATAACCGTGTAGCATTCCAAGGGGAATATGACGGCAAGGCTAAACCTTATGTGCACGGTAACACTATGGTAAACGTATGCGACCAAGAGGAAACTATTCCATTGACAAGAAATTATACAGTAGCGACAGGCAACCATGTAGCGTTCCAGGGAGAGTATGACGGCAAAGCTAAACCATATTTATATGGCAATACTTTGACAAATTTATGGGACGTAAATTCACTTGTTTGGTCATCAAGTAGTTACGCTGATGGCGATAGGGTCAAGGTAGAAGGTTTAAATTCCCAGTTTTCAAACTTTTATTGCGACGCCAATATTGATATGATAAAACCAAATACCGCTTACACAATTATTGTAAATATATACAAGAGCACATTTAATCCTAATGATGAAGACTTTTGCTTAGTGTACGGAGAAGGTTTGGACGTGTTTTCATATGGTGATATCAATTCTTCTTGGAGAATATCCTCTTCTCAAGGAACTTATATGAAAGTTGTCACTACTCCTAGTAATTTTGATGGAGCTAATTATCTTTGTAGGAGTTATTTCTATAATCCTACCAAAGAAGATAGAAGTGCTGAAGTAAGCATTACTATCTTAGAAGGTGACTACACTAATAAACCAATACCAGATTACTTTGAAGGACTACAGTCATCATTTGAGGATAATTTAGTGCCTACTAGCTTATGTACAGCAATACCTGCATCTGAAATTGCGAAAGAAAAAATATCGCCATATAGCCAAATACCAATACCTCTGAAAAAAGGACATACTTATACCTTATCATTCGAAGTGTCTAATTTGAACCTAGACGGGCAGACAATTATTCAGATGGCATATAGGGGAACTGATATAGATGGAAACTTCGCTGTCTTATCAAACTCATTAGAGCAGCATTACAAAGTGGATAAAAATGGAGTTATGACATTTTCTTTTGTGGCTCAATTAGATTTTGTTGATTTTTTCATAGGAATAAGTGGTAGTCAAAACGCCAATAGCCCTAGTATGACAATATCTAATGTAATTTTAGTTGAAGGTGATTATTCTAACTATGACTTCTCAGATTACGACCCAAGTAAGGTTGGAAAATATAGAGTAGATTATGTGAGTGTTGGTAAGAACTTATTTGATAGTATGGGTACTTCACTTCCTGGAAAGTTTTACGATTTAGACGGCAGTCTAAGCAATAGCGCTACTTTAACGAGCTACGGAGTAGATGTTTTCCCTAATACTCAATATACAAGAAGCGGTGGATGGAACGGTATAGTAGTTTTCTTTGATAAACACATGAATTTTATCAGTTCTATTAATACAGGGCAAAACCTAATAAATGAGACATTTTACACACCGGCAAATTGTTATTATATGTTTAGTAGTGTTAATAATGATATAAGTACTTCTACTCTACAAATAGAAGAAGGAGATACAGCTACAGCTTATGAACCATTCAAGCAATCTGTAAAAACTCTATATCTAAACTCTCCACTGTTAGAAGGGG
>JAEIGA010009399.1_pt1 | contig 14791 bp, 16 predicted proteins | sample 9270691 | NCBI WGS metagenome assembly JAEIGA01 (sample SAMN17057246, study PRJNA624740) | gut metagenome | biome: biome; isolation source: fecal sample | host: Bos grunniens | place: China: Xizang | collected 2019
CCCATCTGACCGATTAAAAACCTACTTCCCCAGTAGGCGAATGGCAACGGGTCCGGCTGGCCACGGCTCCAAAAATGCTGCCTATTGCCTACCTGTCAAGTAGGAATTAAAGTTAAATATATCTATACTGAAAGTTAAGAGGTATTAAACCATGAAATACTATTCGTTAACTAAGATCAATAATACAAAGGCTGATTATAATTTGATAATCGGCCAGAGGTCGAATGGTAAAACATATGCCGTATGTAAGTATCTGATCCAGCAATATAAGAAAACCGGGCGTAAATTCGCATATATCAGAAGATGGGCCGACGATATTAAAGGATACCGGGCCGAACAGTTATTCATGCCGTTACAAGCTGAGATAGAACGGATCTATGGTAAGGATTATAGTATTACATACTACCGGCATAAGTATTATTTAACGGATCCTGAAGGCAAGAAACAATTTATCATGGGTTATGCGTTATCATTATCTGAGGCATCGCATACTAAGTCAGTAGCTTATACCGATATCAAATATATCTTGTTTGATGAATTCATCCAGATGGCCGGAGAAAGAACGCTCTCAGATGAAAAAGCCAAGTTCGAAAATACCTTAAGTACTCTAATAAGGGATAAACAAGATGTAGTAATATACATGTTAGCCAATACGGTTAGTAAGTTTAGCCCTTATTTCATCTATTTTGGTATTGATATCAATAAAGTAGATCAGGGATCTATCATTACTAAAGAAATACCAACCGACGATGATAAAGGGATACTTCGGGTATCGCTTGAATATTGCGAATACAATCCTGATATCGGTAAGAAGGTTAGTAAATATACTTCTTCAAAGATGATCCGTACTGGTCAATGGGAGATACCGCCGACGGATGATATACCGACTGTAAAAGGCGAAAAGGTAAATGATAAATTGCTTTGTACCTTTCATGATCCTGAAGCCGATATTGATATAGGTTGTTTTTTAAGAAGATCTATTTGGAGCGAATTAGTATTAGATCCTACTATTAATATATTTAAGACAGTAAATCATGTTCGTGAATTTTTGGTATTGAAGGAAGTAGACCGAAGATCAAGTTATTACCATTTAACAATGGATAAAGCTCTCGATTATCATACATATAATGATCTTGGATATATGCTTAGAGATATCAAAGAAGATACTGAAATTGATATAGAACATGAATTATTCATGGGACGTATCTTTTGTGAAAATATGTTTACGGCTGATTACTTTAATCATATATGGAAGCATTACAGTGGTATTAAAGTACGGGATATGTTGTAAATATGAAAATATTATGATATATAATGAAAATGTAATATTCATATGAAAGGAATATGATAATTATATGAAATTTTCTGACATTATTGCCTTAGCAAAAGCCGGGTATAGTCCTAAAGATGTAAAGGATCTTTTGGAATTGACGGAAACGGATCCGGATGTAAAAGCTAAGGAAGTAGATGATCCTAAAACAGATCCTAAGGATCCGGAAGATCCTGAAGATAAAAAAGTAAAAGATGCTTTTGAAAAACTAATAGAAAATGAAAAGGAAGGTAAGTAAAAATGGCGGTTGTTACATTTGCTCCGAAGGATGCTTATGAAGTCATGAATAGCTTGGTAGCACAGGCTACAGGTAAGACAGATGTCGTTGCTACAGATACAAGCTCATTTATCGATGCCGGTAAGGCTGTTCTTGATACTGGTATGGAGAATGTCTTTAATTCTCTTTCTGTTCTCATTGGTAGAACTATCATTGCTTCAAGGCCTTATACAGGTAAGTTTAAGATCATCGCTAAGAATGAAGTAGATGGATTCGATAACAGGATCCGCAAGATATCATTCTATGGCCGTGATAATCAGGCTTCAGGTATGTTTAATACTAATCTTAATACTAATCTTGGAGCCGGCCTTAGTGATCCGGATGGAGCCGGATCCATGTGGGAACAGAATCCGGCTATGCCTGTAGAAAGATTTTTCTATAGCTCATATACATGGGATAAGTCGCATACTCAGTACCCGGAACAGGTCAAACTTGCTTTCAGATCTGAGGATGAATTCATCAGATTCGTAAACGGCGTTATGGTAGAGGTTCAGAATGATATCGAATCTACACTTGAAGCTAATAATAGAATGGTTGTTATCGATCGTATTGCCGGCCAGAAGCTTCTTGTAGATAATGGAGATCTTGGAGCCGAATGTGCTGTTAATCTTACAGCCGAATTCAATAGTGAAATGGATACAACCTATACTACGGCTGAGATCCTTCAGGAACATCTAACAGAATTTCTCGAATTCTATGTTGCAAGGGTTAAGATAGATTCCGATCGTATGACTAATAGAACGGCTTTGTATCATGATCCTCTTACAAAGACAGTAGATGATGTTACATATTCTGTATACCGTCATACGCCTAAGGATAGACAGCGTTTTGTTTATTACGCTCCATTCTTTACTAAGGCAAAAACACGTGTTATGCCGGAGATCTTCAATCCCGAATATCTTGATTTTAAACAGGGTGAAGCCGTGGACTATTGGCAATCTATCAAGGATCCTTCAGCTATCGATGTTACACCGGCCCTTCCTGATGGAGCTACTTCATCGGAGGTTAAACTGGATCTTGTTATCGGTATGCTTTTCGATGAAGATGCCATTATGAGTAATAACAAGTTTACCGGAATGTATACAACGCCTATTAATGCAAGGCACGTTTATACTAATTTGTGGTGGCATTACCTTTACGGGGTAGTACAGGATTATACAGAGAACTGTATCTTGTATTATATGGCTGATCCGGAAACACCTTAAGCCAAATATATCATCTCTCACCTTAAAAGTAGGCTGTTGAAATATACAGCCTACTATTATAAAAGGAAATATAACTATGTGGAATTTATTTGATCTTACAGAAAAACAGATAAATCTTCTTGAATCGCATCATGTGCCTAATACCTATTGGAAGAACAAAACTGTTGAATATCAATATTGGTTCAGATCGCTTCTTCATAAGATAGATTCATCTATCATATTTGATAATATACCGGCCGGATGGTCAAACGATTTTTTCATGTTCTGTTTATGGGCATTGGGGTATGTAGCTGTATTCAAAACTAATAGGAAGGATCTTGAAAAATACGGTCCTGTTGTATTTCAGCCTTGTACTTTATCCGGATGGGATTTTTACTATCAGCCGAACAAAGTTATTATAGCTAATCCTGTATATGATAGAGAATTTACTATCGGTAAGGATACAGAGTTAATCAAGCTAACTCCGGATTATATCGGTATATTTGATATCTTGGATTATTATGCATCTAAACTCGCTGAAGTAAGTAAGGGTATCGATGTTGGATTGATAAATACTAAGATGCCTGTTATCTTAACGGCTTCAAATATGGCTCAGGCTGAAACTTTAAAGAAGGTCTATGATAAGGTTCAGGCCGGCGAATCGTTAGTCGTATTTGATGAACTTATTGATAATGGTGAACTTATACCCCGTAAAAATCCTTTTGAATCTTGGGTTAATGATTATAAATCTACATATATAGTCCATAATCTTATTGAAGATATGAAACTTATATTAGATAGTTTCTATACTGAAATTGGTGTGCCGGTTGCAATCGAAAAGAAAGAAAGATTAGTAACTACTGAGGCCGATTTTGCAACGGCTCAAAGTCAGGCCCGGATATCATGTTGGATAGAAACATTAAAAGAATCATTAACCAAAGTTAATACTATGTTTGGTACAAATATTACTTGTGAGGTAGCTTATGAACGCAAGGATAACTCTGATCGGGATAGAGAAGATCTTGAATGATCTTTTCGATGAATCCATAACAGATTCATGGGAATGTGAATCTGAATCATTTGATAAGGATACTTTGTTGGCTGCTATCATTCAAAATGGCGGTCAATTTGAGCCTTTATATACAGATCCTACATACTTTTATACCATGTGTAGTTTTTGGTGGAAAAAGTGGAAGAGGACCATTAATAAATGGTTTATTGTATTCGATAAAGAATATCAGCCGTTATGGGATAGAGATGGATATGAAACTATCCATGAAGATACAGTCGATGTACTTGATAATGATACTTCATATCAGAAAACAGGTACTACTAAGGAAGTAATGGATGATGATACTACATTTACTGAGAATATCCATACTACTGAAGTAATGGATGATGATACTTCAGGATCATCTAATACTACTACTGAAAATACTGTATCTGCTTATGATTCAAATACATATCAGCCACATGATAAGTCCGTTGTTAATTCATCTACTACCGGTACTGATGATAGAACTACAACAACGGATACGAGCCGTACCGGATCCGGTACCGATGATAGAACTACAACTACTACAATGAACGAATCCGGAACGGGTACAAACGATTCAAATAATGATAGAGATTTTGACCGGGATTATCATTCATGGGGTAATTGGGGTATCTCACAAACAAGTCAGAAGCTTCTTGAATCTGAATTGAAGGTACAGTATATAAATACTTATAATCATATAGCTGATATCTTCTTAGATGAAATGACAATAAAGGTATATTGATATGAACGAACTATATAGAGATTTTATGGATAGAAAACTATCATCTATTGACGGTCATTTGATAGATCTTATCAATATGGGGCCGGCTCCGGGTGATGATAAGCCAATATTTACTAAAACTGTATTAGCTGATAATACAGCATTAGCAAATACATTCACTTTATCAGATTCAGTATCAAATTATGATCTGATCGAGTTTATCACTTTTGATAATACTGATAATTACTATAACAGGTTTATTATGACAGCCGGTTGTATTAATGATATCTTGAATCTTAATACTACTAATAAGCTCATATGTTTTAATACTTTAGGAACTAACAGATATGTGGCTTATACCGTAACCGGTAATGTTTATACCCGGTACAATTACCGTGTATTAAATGTTGTAGCTGTAAACGGTTATAAATGTACTAATAAGACAGTAGTAGAAGATATATTATTTTCTACTTCTACAAAATCGGATAGCTATATTAATATACCTACTACTGAAGATATATATGATTATGATATGATCCTGATCGGCTACAATGATACAGATGATGATGAAATAGGTCCTATCAATAATATATTCTATCCTAATGATACATTAGGTAAGAATGTATATCTTACTAATAATTTTTATAATAATCCTTATAATACATTTATAGAAAGTAATATGATCTACAATATAAGACCGGTTTATGTAAGGGGTATTAAATATGTCTAATGATACTTTTAGAGATTATCTTAATAATAAGCTTGGATCTATTGATAGTCATGTATCGGAGCTTATACCTGATACGGCTGAACTTAGAGCCATGCGAGTTAACAATCCTGAATTGTACCGGGATTTTATAGATAGATGGCTTACTACTATTGACGATCATATAGTAGATATTATTAACGGTGGCGGTATTCATCCCGGCCCTACACCGCCTGTACCTGTTAATGAATTAATATTAGCTGAATGGGATTTTACTCAAAATACAGATCCTTATATTGATAAGATAAATGGTAAAGTGGCAATCCCTACTAATATAACTCAGGATAGTAATGGTTTATATTTTCCTACTACTAAAAATGCTTTTCTAAACTTGGTTGACCTTGCTAATTATATTTGGAAAGATTACGCCTGCTATCATAGATTAGAGGTAGATGTGGGTAATTCAGATATGACTAATACTACTAATCATTGTAGATTTATTATGTATGCTATGGATTCAGGCTTTATGTATAGAGGCCCGAATTATAATTATTGGTCTATATATAGAAACGGATGGGTAGATCCAACAACGCCAAATAATGATGTTAATTATTTTAATAACAAAACTTTAAAAATGTATATGGATAATTCTAATATGGTTGTTGATGGAGCATATGAAGGGAATATAAATTTAAGTCCTTCCACATATGTTAAAGATTTATATATCGGCTCTAATAGTAATTCTATATTTAATACTTATATAAAAGGTTTAAGGTTATATGCTAAAAATAATTAAAGGAAGGTAAAAGAATATGCCTACGATCTTACTTCAGGAAATCAGGGATTTATTAGGCGGTCTTATCGATCATCTACTTGATTGGTGGATCCAGCTTCTTACTTTGATAGGTGGTATCGATGAAGATATTGATGCCATCGGTGATGATATCGCATCTATCGAAGATCATGTAACTAATATAGATAATACGACTACTAATATATCTACTGATGTAGATATCATTAAAGATACTTTGATCGATATCGCTCCGGATATCGGTGATATTGGAGATAGTCTTACATCTATAGATAATCATGTTGAATCTATTGATAATAAGACAACACAGATCAAGACCGGTATTGATAATGCAAATTCAACATTGACCGATATCAAGAATAATACAGCTACAGTTATTACACCTATTAATCGTATAGATCAGAATGTATTAACACTTGTAACTAATACTAATAGTATAGCATCTGACATTACAGATCTTAGTCAGTATATCCCGGTTATAGCTACTAATACAGGTACTACCGCTACATATACAGAGGAAATAGCTACTAATACTTTGAATAGTGATAATAAATTAGCTACAATTAGTGGAGATACAACTCAGATGGTAGCCGATAATAATACTATTATTGGTCTATTACAGGATATTTTATTAGAATTGAGAGGTACACAAACATGATCAAAGGTTATCCTTATACTGATTTTCATGAACTGAATCTTGATTACATCTTGGATCTTGCACAAAGATCTTTAGGCCTTCATCTTGAAACATCGGGTGATTATCTTAAGTTAGTTAATCAGGCCGGAGAAACAGTATCTAAAGTAAAGGTAGCTTATGCCGATCGAGCTTTACAGGATACATACGGAAATGATATCGGTCTTTATATCCTTAATGTAGGTACTGATAATAATCATGTTATCTTTACTAAGGGTAACGGGGAAGTAATTACTTTTACCGTACCTTATGCAACTAAGGCCCGGAACGATAAAAACGGTGCTGATATTACTTCTTATGTTAAAGAAGTAGGATATGAAGGAAAAAGACTTAAGATCACATTCGGTGATGGTAATACAACTCTATTCCGGGTGCCTTTTGCTACTATGGCCGAAACAGATATTAATGATAAGCCTATCACTACTTATATGGCTGATATCATTCCTAATGATAATAAGCTTCAGTTAGTAGACGGATCCGGTGTAGTTATTAATGAGATCACGGTGCCTTATGCTACTAAGGCCCGGAATGATGTGGATGGGGATCCTATTAAATCTTCATACGGTCACGCACTTATTACCGGTACTACATCTGTTATCCTTCAGGATAAGAACGGATCTACATTATCCGAGATCACGGTGCCTTATTCTGTTAAGGCCGTTTCTGATGTTAACGATAATACATTCTTGGGTGATTATGGCTATCATTTGGGCGTTGATGGTAAAAAGATATCAATCGAAGCTCATAATGGAACTATACTTAATGAGATCACGGTGCCTTTTGCTACAGCAGCCGGAACGGCTGAAGATGGAATTGTATCCGTTTCCGTTGTTGGTGATAAGTTAGTATTCACTAAGGGTGATAATACTACTATTGAAATTACTGTACCTTATTCTATAAAGGCTTTGAAGGATGATCTTAATAATACTCTTAGTCATACATATATCGCTAATATCGTTAATGATCCTAATACCGGTAAACTGTCGTGCTATGCTTCAGATGGTACTTTGATCGCTGAACTTGTGCCTACAATCTCTAAGGCCGTTTATGATAGCTTTAATAATCGTATCGCTGATTATATCAAGTCTATTGTTACGGATCCTAATTCTGATTATGTAACTGTAACGCATGGTACCGGCGTTGTAGATAGTCTTACAATTAACTATTCTACTAAGGCCCTGAAGGATACATACGGTAATGTTATCGGTAATACTTATATCAGATCTTTGGAGATCGAAACGGATCCGGTATCCGGTCTTAAAGTATTGGTGGCCTATAATGGTGAATTGTCGGAGCTTTTCCGTATTCCATTAGTAGCTACTTCAGCGGAAACAGATATTAACGGTACACCTATTACTGATTATGTTCTCGATGTAACTTTGGGTACTGATAACGAATCACTTGATATTACTCATGGAGATAATACTATTAACAATATCCCGTTGCCTGTTGGCTCAGATGTTACCGCTAATGTATCGGATACACCTACGGTAGATCTTCAGAATATCAAGATAGACGGTACTGTATACGATCTTGTAGATACAGGTGATACAGTAGTAGTAAACGGATCCGGAACGCCTACGGCTGAACTTGAGAATATACAGGTTAATAACGGTACTGTATTTGGTATCTCTAAGCCTTGGTATGATTCTGATGAAATGCCTACGCCTGAGAATATACAGCCTAATCAGGGTACTATATTATCACCGGTTGTTACTATTCCTACTGATGGTCTTTATATTGCTATTGCTAATACAACTTGGTCCGGCTCCAATCAAAACGATTGTGAGAACTCAGTAGGTGTTAGATATACTAATAGTGCTGATAATACAGATCCGGAAAATGGTATGGGATCAGGTACTTACTATACAACCTGTTATGCAAAAGACAGAACTGTAAGACTACAGCATACACGAATCATTAACGGTAAAGCAGGGGCCGTAATACAGATTCAAGTTAGAACCGATAATGCTAATGATGGAGCCGTATTAAGTGATATACAGGTTGTTAGAATATCAGCATTTAATTATTGATAAGAGGTATTAATATGAATATTGTCATGTGGCGAACAACTAAACGTGATAATAGTACAGCCACGCCGGATTCTAAGCCGGCGTGGTTTACTAATAGGATAGAAAAAGAAGTATCCTTAAAAGAAGATACTGATATCTTAAGACCTGTTTTCAGGTTGAAGATGTCAGGCCATGACGGCCAGAATTATCTTCAGGCATTTGGAAGATATTATTGGATCAATAATATAAGATCCCTTGCCAATAACTATTGGGAGATCGATTGTAATATCGATGTTTTAGGCTCTTACCGTGGCCATATTAGGAATACAACCGCATATGTTATTTACGATTCAACGCCTAATTCTGAAATACCTGATAAACGATTAGGTGTTTATACTACGCCTACTGTACAGCAAAACACGGTAGAAATGCCGTGGAACTTTGCAAGCGGTCAGGGTACTAAGTTTATAGCAATAGAGGGTGACGGCGAATTAGTATTAGAAGGTAAAGCCGATGGAGCTACCGGTGTTTATTCATGTACAGATGCTACTATTACCGATATCGGTAACGGCATTGATATGAATGATTTTATATCTAATATCACTAATAGTTATTCTAATGTGCCTTTAATATGGCAATATCAGAATAAAGTATATTGGAATGATCTTATTACATATCTCGATTCGTTATCCGCTTCTGATTTTGCACATGGTATATTAGGCGGTATATGTGCTTTTATCAATATGATCTATCTGTCATGGTTAGCACTAATCGAAACGATAAAAGGCCTTATAACCGGCGGTGATGCTTTGAAGCATATTAAATCAGCTTATTGGTTACCTTTTGATTGTTACGATGAAGGTACAGCAACGGGGCGTATTGCTTTAGGATCTTTTGTAAATACTGTACCCGGAGCCAAACTTATTACTACTCCATTTAAAACTACAGTATTAACAGTTAATATCCCGTGGCAATATTCCGACTGGCGTAATGTTCAGAATACAGAGATCCAGTTATTTATTCCGCTGATCGGTAATATAAATATCCCGGCTTCAGCCGTTAAGGGAACATCAACTCTTACTATCAGAATGAATCTTAATATGTACTCCGGAGCCTTATCAGTTAGAGTACAATCGGCTAATGGAGCTACATTAGGATCTTATGGAGCTTCTGTTTTAATGCCTATCCTGATAGGTGATTCGAATGTTAATGCACCTTCAATCACTAATACCTTACTTAGTGTTGCCGGTACCGTGGCCGGTGTAGCTTCAGGAAATGCCATTTTAACGGCCGGAGCTGTTACGGGTATGATATCATCCGGCCTTGATTCATTACAGCCTATATCTACTTCTGTAGGCGGTATAGGTGGCGGAGCCGGTAATCAGTTAGGTATCGTTATAGCTTGTACTACTATATGTCATAATACGAGTGATGCACCGTCTGATCTATTACCGATAATCGGAACGCCTACTAATGTATTAAAACAGTTATCAGGATCCGGCTTCTGTCAAACGATGCAAGCTCATATGAACGCATCAGCGGTACAGGGTGAAAGTTATCCAACATCAAGTGAAATTGATATGGTTAATAAAGAACTTGATAGCGGTATATTCTTAGAGTAAAATAATTTTAAATAGTTTCTCATAATGATCCTCCTTTCTTAAAAGGTCCTGTAGCATCGGCCAGCTACAGGATCTTTTATTATCTATATAAATTGATATCCAAAAATTCATATCCATAATCAAATTCAGTATCTTTTACTTTTTTCTCGGATAACCGCTTAAGAACACATCCACCGGCTGTACTTATTTCATGACCGTTTATATTTAATATAGTAGGTTTTCTAATACCTTCAATGCCACCTACGGCCCCTATATAGCAAGCTGTAATGCCTGTATTAACATGGAATGTATAATCATTAGTAAGAAGGTCTAATGCCTTGATAGGATCCTTTATATTGCCTTGTAATTCCTGTTCACGGGTTAGATATACAGGCTTATTATCTTCATCTAATCCGATCAAAGTTTTGGCCGGTACTCCGGCAATAGTTAATTCTAATCCGTGTTCTGTAACCACACCGTAACATTTACTATGTAGGCCACGAAAAGCTTTACAATCCTGTTCAGCTTTAAAGTTATCATAATAGGATAAATGACCGTTATTTAATGTTACATATTTTGCCTTCTTATGTTTTTCGTCATTCAATCGCTCGATTGCTTTTTCTGTTTTAGCATCTTTAATATAAAAGGCTGAATCAGTATCACAATAAAGCACCTTTTTATAACCTATCGCTTTTATGAATTCATATAATTCATATCGTGCTAATGCCGTGACGGTACAACCGATCTGATAAGCGAGATAGTTATTCTTATTATCGTAAAATTGCTCTAACCCGATCTTCATATCATCCATAGATGTATAATATTTATCTAATTGATAATGGTTATCAGAATCAATCTTAAATGTTGTACGTAATGGATTGGTAGCACAACAACCGTAAATACTATTCAACATCTTCTTATTAGTCATAAGATCGAACTGAGCTTCAAAGCATCTTGGATCCGTACGGCCATACTTTAATTCCAGATCTTCAGCTAATATCTTCTTATCTGATTTACCTTTAAAATATTTATTAACTACATTGGTCAATTCTTCGGGTAAATAATCAGCCTTCATCTTCCATACTTTGATAATGTCATAATTAAGATCATACTGTTCATTCAGGATTTTCAATGTAAGATTATCAAGAAACATGATCCAGCTGCCTGATGCTGAAATAATACGGCCGTTATCCTGAAGTAATGTGCAAAATGTACTTTCGTGGCATTTTGAATATTGCATAAAAGGCATGGAGATCCTTTTATCTTTGATCTGAGCAAAATTAAACCGGATGATTGACATCGTATAGAATTTTGGAAAATATGAAAGTATATTATCAATATCTATAGGAGATCTTAAACCGGAAGTAGAATCATATATCAGATTCGGTTTACCTACAGGAAAGGGATAACACGTAATCATCGTAGGATAATGGCTCGTAAAATCACGATGCCCGATTGCTTGAACTTTGATATGTTCATCGAAAAAATCAACTATATCACCTACTTTTATAGTGATACCTTTATAGAACCTGTTATTATGAGTATACCCACCTGAGAATGATTTTAAGAAGCAATAGTATAATTCAGGATCCAATCTATTCTTAAGAAAATAGTTTTGACGATATCTCTTATTTTTCTTACAGGATCTTCTTATATCACGCCTAACATATCCTGTTTGTGTTAATGGCATAGATGCTAAAGTATCTTTATTCATAGCATTATGCTTCATTAATGCTTCAAATAGGCCTAATACATCGTTTCTATCATAGATCTGTTCATCTTCGGATAATTCTGTATCCTGATAGATGATCTTATCATAATCATATAAACCTACTTTCTTAATATGTTCTACTTGCATCTCTTTAGTGAACTTTTCTAAGCTCATTTGAGTTAAACGATAGGAACATCTGAAAACAAGTGATCCCTGTTCATAAGTCAGGATCTTATTATTGCCTTCAATTAGGCCCTGAGATTCACCGGCATAACTTGGTAGATATTCTCTGAAATAAGGGATTAGATAGGATAGGTCAAAACTCGCATTATGGATAAATGTGTAAATATATCTCATATAATGCGGTGATTCCTGATATAGATCTAAGTTATCATATAAAGCCTTATAGAATTCTATCAGCTCCTCAGGCCGTCTTAACAGATAGTAATAACCATGAAAATATACTTGGATCGAACTGATCCAAGTTATCAGATCCTCAGGCTTATCAGCATGATTGTTACTCGTTTCAATATCTAATATGACCGGATCGGCACATATTAACCGCTTCTTCTTATATAAGAAGGTAAAACCATTTATATCTAATTCTTTCATTCTCTCACCTATAAAAGATTAGTTTATTGACGGGGCCTTGTATTACTCATTTCACCTACTATGGGCCTGTTAGAGTATCTAAAATCATTTGAATTATAATTTAATATCCTTACTATCTTTTCATCTGTCAGATCTTCTCCGAATTCGCCCGGCTCCTCAAATACTTGCGTCATGCGGTCATAAGCATTTTTGGCTTCTTCATCTTCTTGCATCTGAGAATATTGTTTAAAGAATCTTTCATATTCTTCTTGGCTCCAATTTAAGTTAGGATGACTATCCATGAAATTATCATAAGATCTTCGCATAGCTGATTCGATACCTAACTTTGTAGATGTTTGATTATTTAAGAACCGATCGACAGCAGCTTCATATCTTTGTTGTTGGATCCGTGACATATTTGCATATTCTTTAGGCGTTACGAATCTAATACCGGTAGATCCATCTTTATTAGTAAAGAATCTATAGAACGGGTTATCGATACTATTTTTATCTAAGGCCATTTTAGCTATAGATTGATAGGCCGATGAAGATCCTGATAACTTGTTAACCGTTTCCAGCTTCCTTAATCGCTCATTAGCTCGCTTTACTTTAGATTGTAGGCTCTTAGGCATACGGGGTTTATTAGTATGAATACCGGTATACCTCGATGATAGATTTTGTGTCTTTCCTTTTCCGGGTTTACTTGGCATTGTTATTACCTCTTAAGAAATTATTGAAGATTGCATAGTAATCATCAAAACAATCATCACATAAATGTTTATTGATATCTCTTACATTAGAATACTTAGATGATATCTTGATCTTGAATCCATATTCTATTTCATTCTTACAACGATCACATATCTTTATTTTACTCATGTGTTAAATCCTCTCTTACAACTAGCTTCTGTTATGTTAAGATACGCTTCTGATAAATCTTTAACTATCTGAGAATATTTCAATCCAACTTCACATGAAGAGTAATTTATAGATTCTACTTTCCTTTGTAACGTATCAAGAATACAATTCAAAGACAATTCTTCTTTATTATTCATTTTTCTTCACCCCTTAAAGATAATAGCCGGGGTTTAGGGCCCCGGCATTATTGTATCAAGCCTGAAGGCCTGAAGCATTAAACATCTACAAAATCAACTGTCATTCTTGTTACACCGTTCTTATCATCATATTCACGGAACTTTAAGCCACAATGGCCTTCATTGACAAGCTTAACGGCTTCAGGATCGTTTCTGATCGCTTCAATGGCCTTGATAATATGCTTAGGTACCCGGAGATTGAAGCCGTCAAGGATAACGATGCCAGAAGGTCCATACTTGCCATTCTTGGTAACAAACATACCATGAACCTGATATGTGATCATCTTATCATGATCCTTCAGAAAATCGGTAATACCGATATAAGTATTGTTATCGGCGTTGTAAGTGAACTTAGGTGAATTATTGAACATTTCGTTAAACATGGTTATTACTCCTTATTATGTAATCTGTAGTAATCGATGCAAGGATCCATGCCAGCATCTATTAATTGGTTTTTGAGTTTATTGTAACAAAGCCTCAGATCATTCCTATCTTTGATAAGATCCCGGACAATCTCAAAATCGATCCGGTAAGATTGTATGACTTTGATAAACTCGTAAAGCTCATCGAATGATAAAGACCTAATCTTACTTGGCGTTAACTTATCAAAGAATTGGCCGGTAAAACTGATCTTCTTTTTCTTTTCTTCATCCATCCATGTTATGACTCCTTTCTTCAATTAATAGGTTAAGAACAGTTAGATAAGCTGATTCCTTGCCTTCATAATAGTTTTTGGTAGGTAGGGTACAATCCTCTAAAATATCGTGAATGTACTCTATCTCCGCTTCGATCGCTTCGATGATATCATCCATTCTTAATGGCTCCCTTCTGATAGATCTACTTAAGTATATCAATGGTCCATAAATCAACATATACAAAATTTATCTTCATTGTTTGTTGATATTGCTTGTTAATTCCTACTTGACAGGTAGGCAATAGGCAGCATTTTTGGAGCCGTGGCCAGCCGGACCCGTTGCCATTCGCCTACTGGGGAAGTAGGTTTTTAATCGGTCAGATGGG
>JAEIGA010009400.1_pt1 | contig 14789 bp, 12 predicted proteins | sample 9270691 | NCBI WGS metagenome assembly JAEIGA01 (sample SAMN17057246, study PRJNA624740) | gut metagenome | biome: biome; isolation source: fecal sample | host: Bos grunniens | place: China: Xizang | collected 2019
CAAATGGCACATCTATTCCGATCTATGCAGATGTAAGGTACTCTTTTTCAGAAAGCAGAATATCTCCCTACATCGGTATGAGCATTGGAGGTGCATATGCTCAAAAAAATGGAGAACTGATCCCCTATTACAACCTCAATCTGGGATCACGCATCCGTCATCAATCCAATGATGGCGGCGATTGGTGGATTGCCGCAATGATGGAAATGACCCACCTTCTCCCGTATAACTTTGGGATAAAAGTCGGCTACTCCTTCTAGAATTTCCGAATCCTCAAATGTACAGGATAGAGGTTGTTGTGTGACAATAAAAAAGTTTTATTCCAAGGTTTTACCAAGGAATACAACTTTTTTTATTTTCCGACTTGCAGTTTAGTTCGCAAAATACACCGTCTTTAACCAGTAGGCATAAATAGGATCTTGAAACGAAATTTCCCCTGCCTTGTTGTCTAAAACGTCATTCTTGATCAGCGCAGCCTTTGAGCGTGCGATTGAGGTGGTAGACGATATTTTGTAGCGGTGCATTACTTTGGTAGAACTGATAGCCTTTTCGCCAGCGATGAGGGCCTTCAGGTAATTCAACTGCTGAACTGTTAAGGTCTCTGTAATAGTCTCAAACAGCAAACTCAACTGCTCAACCAATGCCGAATGAGCCTCACGTACAATTTCGACCGTACACACATCCCTTGTACGCAACCACGATTGCTGAGCGAGTTGTTGCGCATAGTAAGGATGATTATCAACGAGCTGCACAATCAGGTTAGCAGCATCCTCACTGATTGATTTTCCTGTATCTGCGAACCGGGTGTTAAAGAACGCCACAAGATATGGTGTACTGATTTTATTAAGGAACATGAGATCACCAAACTTGTAAAAGGGCTTGGAGGAATTGGTAAAGACTTCCATCATCATATGACGTTTGCTTCCATAAAGGCAGTAAGCAACTCGCTGATGCTGCTGCCAATGCGAGCGCAACCTCTTCTGAAAATAATCCGGATCCGAAAACTCCGCTATGTTCTGGAACTCATCAATACAAATGACGATTTTAAGCTGCTTTTTCTTTGCAATTTTCTCAGCAAGGTCCAGGATCTCATCCGGGTTCTGCTTAACAGTTTCCCAATCAAAATCGATTGACACTTCGTTGGAGGGATCGCTGCCAATCGAAATCTTGGGCACTAAATGCGAAAAGAAAGCCTTTGCACTCTCGACTGCCTCCTCCCATTTGGACGATGTCGCAGCAATTACCTTCTGAGCGAGCAACGAATAGAAATGCTCCTCATCGCGAACATTAAACAAGTCGATATGACAAATACGCAAGTTACTATCCTGCTCCATCGCCAACTTTGTAGCCTTGCATACTAACGAACTCTTCCCCCATCGACGAGGAGAGATAATAATTGTATTTATCTGCGATGTGAAATTCTGAACCAAATTGGCAGTTTCCTGCTCACGATCGGTAAAATTTTTCTCTGTCGCAATCTTACCAAAGATAAAGGGAGTCTCCATAATCCAAACTTTAGTATCCAACTGCAAATATAGTACAAATTATGTAATTACATATATTGTAGTATCAATTATCGTACATATGATTTCTATAGAATAAGTCTGTCTAGATATAAATCTTCATCTTCTCTACAATACCGTTTTTAAATCAAGAAAGATTCCAAAATTTCTAGGAACAATACTTTTTTATTTTTTATCTCATTTTTTTGCGTATTTATTTGTTTTTTTATTTTTGCAAAAGGTTTAACGAATTAATATCTATTTATTATTATGAAAGCTCTATTTTCTTTATTGTTTTCGATGCTAGTAATCGCATCTTCTTCAGTCTGCTTCGCTCAGATTAGCATCACTGCTGCATACAAACCCTCTATTTCTAAAAGTGAAGGAGAAATCAACACAGAAAATGGTGTATCACTCAACGTACTATACAAAGCAGCAATTAGCGATCATATTCCGCTAAGCATTCAGTCAGGACTCGGATTTCATTACATATTTGATGAGATTAACAGAAATGACCTATCGTTTAGCAACATTTTCATCCCTGTAAACATCGCTTATAAATTCGATGTCAAACCAACTTTTTCTATATCCCCCTACGCAGGAATTTATGGAAGGTATGTTGTTCAATATGAAACGACAAGAAGAATGCAACAACAAGCTCCTGTAACAACGGATCTACTAAAGCATAATCCCGATAAATTCAACAGAGCACTGGTTGGAAGCCAACTTGGACTAATGCTAGACATACATAAACACTTCCAAATTGACATCAGTTATGGCTTTGACTTTTACAAGTTCTACAAAGGCATCAATTATATATCGGCACTTCAATCCCTATCTATTGGGATCGGTTATACCTTCTAGAATTTCCGTATTCTCAAGTGAGCAGGGTAGAGATTGTTGCTGCGATTGCCCAGATTCTTAGCAAAGCCTAAGGGGAAGCCTCGATACGTCAAGACGGCATAACCCTTGGGATGCGCCGACAGGTCAGGGGCTCCTCCGCGAAGGTAAGTGAGCGCATCCTCCAAAGAAAGTGCTATGCAAGGACAAGTAGTGACATCAAAACCCATAGACAACGCATAATCGTGCTCGGGGACCCAATCCCTGCCTTTCCAACGGCCCAGGGCCGTACCGGAGCGCAAAACACGCAATCGACCTTCCAGATAGGTAATAGCATCATCCCAGGTTTGCGGAATCGCCTTGACCAGCCCCTCCTTATTGCGGAGCACCACGGGCATTGCCGCCCACCCGTAAGGCAATTTTTCTTTAACCAACGGCCACCGTTTTTCTGATTTACGCAGACGAATGGGGGCCGTTGCTTCTTCTCCGTCCTTGCGTAAAATAGCCAGGAAGAAACCTTCACCACGTTGTTCTCCGGGATAGTAGTGCTCCGACAGCAGGCAATTGGCACCCAGTTGGGAGGCAATGAATGCAACATTCTCCTCGTTCTCCAGGGAATTGAATGTACAGGTAGAATAAACCAACATTCCTCCAGGACGGAGGCTGGGCCACACATCCTCCAGAATGCGACGTTGTCGGGCCGCGCAGAAGGCTGGACTGTCTGCCGTCCATTCCTCCCGAGCTGCGTGGTCCTTGCGGAACATCCCCTCTCCGGAACAAGGAGCATCCACCAAGACAACATCAAAAAAATCCTCCAGGTCCTTAAAATCTGCCGGATCGTTGCAAGCAACCACGGCCCGCGGATCTCCCCATGTCACAAGGTTGTCTGCCAACGTAGTAGCTCGGGACGCAATAACCTCGTTGGCCACCCAAAGAAAGTCAGTAATTTTTCCTTCTCGCTCCAGGCGCTGCATCAGCGAGATGCCGTGCGTAGATTTTCCACCGGGAGAAGCGCACAGGTCCAAAAGACGCGGCTGCCCCGCGGGCTGCCAGTATTCCAATAACTTTTCGATTGCCATTGACGAGGCTTCCTGCACATAATAGGCACCCGCATGAAACAAGGGATCGGTGGTAAAGCTTGGTTTGTCAGAAAGGTACACCCCATCCCGACACCAGGTTACAGGACCGTCAGCAGGCAAACCATTTTCTTGGGCCCAACGTACGGGTTGCATCGTCTCTCCTGAGGCCTCCGCACTGTATTTTGCGAGTTTCGCAGGATTCAAACGCAACGAAACGACAGGAGGCTGATCCAACGCAGCTACCAAAGCTGCAGCACGATCAACCCCCATCGATTTTTCTAGCAATCGAACAAAGTCTGTATTCATATTAGCTGTATTGCGGCATGTTTTCCGGCATCTTACCGGAAGCGGCTTGCTCAATTCCGTCGGTCAGTTTATCCACCATTTCCTTGAGTTTACCCCCAATCATCATCTTGATCATCATGTTCATCTCAGCACGCATCTCGATGTGAAAGAGGGTCTGATCCAAACCGACAGGTTCGAAGTGAAAGGTTACCGTAAAGGGAAACGGAGATTGTCCTTCCTCTTTGAAACGGATTTGAGAATAGGGCAAACGGTCATCCACACGTACGCCCATCTTGATTCCTTGCACCTCAGCGACCAACGTATCGTACGTCACCTCCACCTTGCCTTGCATCTCTGCCGGCAAGTTGGTAGCGAAGTTCCGCAGGTCCGTGAAGGCATTGAACAAAAGATAAGGAGATTGCTTCAGCAATACCTCCTTACCTTTAACTTCTGTAACAGCCATGCTTGTTTATCTTCCCCATTTGTCAGGAGCATAACGCCATTGGCGCAACAGCTCCAATTCAGATTCTTTGATGTAATTGCAAGCTACAGCTTCTTCGATCAAAGTATCGTAATTGGTCAAAGTGTGCAATTCTACGTTGGCATCTTCAAACGATTTGCGAGCGTGATCGAAATTGTAGGAGAAGATGGCCACCATACCGGTCACTTGAACACCTTGTTTGCTCAAAGCATCCACAGCAGACAAACTGCTCTTGCCGGTTGAAATCAAATCTTCCACCACGACTACGCGGGAACCTTCTGCCACTACGCCTTCCACTTGCGCACCCATTCCGTGATCCTTCGGTTTCGGACGAACGTACACGAAGGGTTTTTGCATCTTGTCTGCAACCAGCGTACCCAACGCAATCGCACCGGTAGCAACACCGGCAACGGTTTCAGCAGAACCGAAGTTTTCTTGCACCGATTGGGTCAAAAATTCTGCGATTTTTGTTCTCATCTCAGGGTAAGAGAGAATGCGACGGTTGTCACAGTAAATCGGCGATTTCCATCCAGAAGCCCAAGTGAAGGGGTTTTCCGGGTTCAATTTCACGGCTCCAATTTCGAGCAAGTATCTTGCAACGATCTTTTCTACTTCCATCATAGAGTTTTTATTTAAATTTGTACAAAGTTACGAAACTGTTTTGATTTAGAAAATAACCTGCCATCCATTTTATTATGGTACAAATCTTTTATCAGCAACAAAGCCTGATCCTCTGCCATCCGACGGAACTTGAACACATTGGTCCCGATGACGTTTGTCGCTTCGGTCAGGACCTGCAGGACCTCGGCCCCCTTCCCGCCTTTTTCGAAGCACACCCGAAGATTCAGCGATTGTACATTCCCACAGAAGACCCGATCAAAACCCTTGCCGCAATAACAGCCTTGCACAAAGAAGTCCATGCGGCAGGAGGACTGGTCCAAAATCCAACCGGAGCTTATTTGATGATCTACCGGAACGGTTATTGGGACTTGCCCAAAGGCAAACACGAAGCCGGCGAAAGCATCGAAGAAACCGCCGTACGGGAAGTTGAAGAAGAATGCGGCCTGACACAGGTTCAACGCAAGGAAAAAATTTGCACCACCTACCACACCTACGAAATGTTTGGAGAAACCTGTCTGAAAGCCACACATTGGTATGCCATGGACTATACCGGCCAAGAAGAACCTCAGCCTCAGACCGAGGAAGGCATCACCCACATCGAGTGGGTACACGAAACTGCATTGGCAGAACGACTAACGAACACCTACCCGTCCATTCGGGAAGTCTTTGCACAAGCGGGACTGGTGCAGTAACTCCTTACCGCAGGTCCACCACCTCCATTTCTTCCAGCTGGGCAGGAGCCGGAGAGAAATAGGTCGCAGCAACTTCGGCACGCTCACGCAAACCCAAGATTTGGATCTGGTAAGACTCGCGTTCCCGGACGCAATTCAAGTAGCGCAGACGATCGGCTTGAGGGCCCAAAGCCACCTCAACCACCCAAGGCTCCTCTCCCTGCACAGAATGGGAGGTCAACAGCACCACCTGCACTCGTTCCCCCTGGTAAGTCCGGACCACAGGCTCGGACACCGCAAATAGATCCAAGGCTTCTTCCTGCAAAATTGCCAAAGGGTTCTCCAAGAAATTATCGTAACTATCAACCCGTTCACTGACCGTAATTTCACCCGCAGTCGGATCCAACAACCACACAGCTGCCGAATCGGCATAAAAAGTAAAATAATCTCCCTCCAGTCGGTAGCACTCCCCTTGCAGGGTGAGGGTCGCCTCGTCGTTAAAGAACTCGATCTTATTGTCCCGCTGCGCCAGGATGTGCAACTCGATTTCCCAGGCCTTTCCCCCGAGAAGACGGTTCCTCAATCCAGCCAGAAGTTCTGTCCCCGATTGGGCGGACAAAGGCTGTAGCGAAGCCAGGACCAAAGTCCATAAACAAAGTACCCGTAGTTTCATCCGCTTATCCATTGAGACCTGACAAAATCGTTTCCAAAGCATCCAGGTTGCTCACCCGCACCTGACGGGGCTTGCTTCCCTCCGAAGGACCGACAATGCCCAATTCTTCCAATTGGTCCATGATCCGGGCACAACGGGGATAACCCCAACTCATTTTGCGTTGCAACAAAGAGGCAGAACCCTGCTGTTCGCGAACAATCAGGCGGGCAGCTTCCTTGATTTGCGGATCATAACCTTGGGCATCTCCCTCGGTCTTCATCGGCAAACTGCCACCCCCATCTTCGGGCACATACTCCGGCAAAAGGAAGGGTCCTCCAAAACCAGGCTGACGACTGATGAACTGGGTCAAACGTTCCACCTCCGGTGTATCGATGAAGGCACATTGTACACGGGTCAGATCACTACCGGTGTAGAACAACATATCGCCTCGACCAATGAGCTGGTTGGCTCCAGTTTGGTCCAAAATGGTCTTGGAATCCACCCCAGAAATCACGCGGAATGCAATCCGCGCCGGGAAGTTGGCTTTGATGGTACCGGTGATGATGTTGGTGGTCGGACGTTGGGTCGCAATCACCAGGTGAATACCAATCGCCCGAGCCAACTGTGCCAGACGGGCAATAGGTTCCTCGATCTCACGGCCTGCCGTCATCAACAAGTCCGCGAACTCATCAATGATGACCACAATGTAAGGCATGTATTCGTGTCCCTTGTACGGATTCAAACGACGGGACAGGAATTTTTCGTTGTACTCCCGAACGTTGCGTACGCTGGCCGCCTTCAACAAATCATAGCGGTGGTCCATCAATTTACACAACGAGCGCAGGGTATATATCACTTTCTGGGTATCAGTAATGATGGCCTCATCAGCATCCGGCAATTTAGCCAGGTAATGTTTTTCCAAGGGCTCGTACAACGACAATTCCACCTTCTTCGGATCCACCAGCACAAACTTCATTTCCGAAGGATGCTTGCGGTACAACAAAGATGCAATGATGGCATTCAAACCGACAGACTTACCTTGACCGGTAGCCCCTGCCACCAGCAAGTGCGGCATCTTCGCCAAGTCAAACGAAAGAGCTTCGTTGGAAATGGTCCGTCCCAACACCACCGGCAATTCGTACTTGGCACTTTGGAAACGAGGATCCTCCAACACCGAGCGCATGGATACGATGCTCGGCTTTTCGTTGGCTACCTCGATTCCGATTGCGTTGGTACCCACCAGGGTTACAACACGCACTCCGCGCGCAGCTAAAGACAGAGCAATGTCTTCCTCCAATCGCTTGATTTGCGATACCCGAACACCCGGAGCCGGCACAATCTCATACAAGGTCACGGTCGGCCCGATGCGTGCTGAAATTTTCGCAATCTCAATCTTATAGTTTTTCAGCGTTGTTACGATCTTGCGGTTGTTCATCTCCAACTCCATTTTGGACACACGGGAAATCTGATCCCGGTATTCCTCCAACAGATCCGTGGTCGGAGACTGGAAGTTGGACAGACTCAAGCGAGGATCGTAACGCATCCGCCACTGGTCATCGGTCAAGGTCACCGAATAATCATCCCCCGAAATCACATCAATGGGCGGAATTTCCGGAGCCTCCGGTTCTTCCGGTACTGCGGGAGTCAACGGCACCTCCGGTTCCTGCGGTTCTTGGGGTTCCGCCGGAGTCTCAGGTTCCTCATCCGGCATATCGATCACCACAAATTCAGGACCTTCCGAGGCATCATCTCCATCGGTATCCGAAGCGTCATCGCCATCCATATCCGAAGCATCCCCTGCTCCTTCCTCATCTACTCCTGCATCGTCGGTTTCCTCCTCGCCGTTTTCACCAGCATCATCGGTATCCTCTGCCGGATCTTCCTCTGTCGGATCATCCTCAATCCAGCCACCGGCCTTAGCATCGGGTTCACCTGCCTCTTCCTTGGGCTGTTCAAACCAAACAATGAGACGATCAATGATGCGCGGGTTCAACAGGAAAATCCAACCCGCCATACAAACCAGAAGAATCAGACCCGTACCCCACTCTCCAATGGTCGCACAAGCCCAAGCATTCACTGCGTGACCATACGAACCACCGGCACCACTCATCAGCCATTCAGAAGCCGGGAAGAAATGAAAAATAAACGCAAAGGTCAACGACACCAAAATACAGCCGTACAAGAAAACCAGGAACAGACGCAAAATCTTCACCTTGCGGATCCGGAACAATACAGCCGAAACAATACCCAAGAAAATCGGAATCAGAAAGGCCCCGAAACCGAACAAGTCCGATACCAGGAACTTTCCACAGCGGAAACCCAACTTTCCCCCTTCGTTCTCCGCCAACACCGAAGCATCCATCCATTCCGGATTGGACAGCAGACTTTGATCATCCCCCCAGGTAAAGAGGTATGAGGCCATCGAAATAAAGAGATACAAAGCAAACGCTCCGGTCACGAGGGCGTAACCAAAGCGTGCGTATTTTGTTTTGTACCAAGGGGTCGGCCGATTCGCCGGCTTTGCACGTTTCTTCATCGTCTATTTATTTGGTTTCCAACGTTTCTTGTTGTTCTTTGCTGATTTGTTATTCTGTTGGTTGCCCTTTTTGTTCCGATTGTTCTGGTTGTTCTTCTTGGCAACCGCCTCTCCGGTATTCAACATCAGTGTCGGCTTGTTGAAGGTTTCCTTGTCCGAAATCTGGTTCAGACGCAGGTCTTCAGGAATTTGGATTTTTCCATCCGACATCCGAACGATGTCCCTGAAAATCAACTCATCCGAGACCGTATCCTTGTTCCAGATCAAGTATTGTTGACGCATGTAGTGTGCCAACGAACGCACCTTTGCAGTCTTCTCCTCGCCGTCTTCCTGTGCCGCAATCGCAGTGATCATGTTCTGGATGTTGCGACCGTAGTGCATCTCCTTCAAGGGCTCGTTTTGGAGAGGCAGGGGTTGCGGCTTGCGCTGCAGCACCTCGCGGGTCGGCAAAGGATAGGGAGAGTCGATGTCCAGCTGGAAGTCACTGATGATTTGGACGTGGTCCCATAACTTATGCTTAAAGTCACTCAAATCACGCAGTTGCGGGTTGAGAATACCCATCACGGAAACAACCGCACGAATCTGTTCGTTGCGTTTTTCTTTGTCCGGAATCTGCATCACTTGTTCAATCATCCGCTGCACGTTTCTGCCATACTCCGGCATCAGCAATTTTTTTCGTTGGGTATTGTAGTCCATTGTCAATAAAAATTTGCACAAAGATAACGAAAATAGAGGTACATTTGCGAAAAGATTTGTCGAGATTTATGGGAAAAATTTGGGTAACTGGTGGCAACGGACAATTGGGTTTGCAGCTCCGTGCCATGACCGCTGGGAACAAAGACTGGCTTTTTACCGACTTGCCGGAAATTGACATCTGCGATGCGGCTGCCTGCCGCGCATGGGTAACCGAGCAAAGGATCCGAACCATCGTTCATTGTGCTGCCTATACGGCCGTGGATCGGGCTGAATCTGAGCCAGAAACGGTCTACCGTGTCAACACACAAGCCACCCTCCAACTGGCCCGAATCGCCCTGGAAAACCAGGCCAACCTGGTCTTCATCTCCACCGATTATGTCTTTGAGGGCAACCTGGACAGGCCTTGTTTGGAGTCCGATCCCTGTGCCCCGCTATCGGTGTATGGACGCAGCAAACGGGAAGCAGAAACCGGAATCCAGCAAATCGGCGTCCGGGGCATCACCCTCCGCACCTCCTGGCTGTACTCTGCTTATGGCAACAACTTTGTCAAAACGATGTTACGCCTGGCGGATGAACGGCCGGCCCTGCAAGTTGTCAGCGACCAGATTGGTTCTCCCACCCACGCCAAAGACCTGGCTCAGGCCATTATCGACATTCTTCCCCAACTCGACACCAAGCCGTTTTTCGGCGAGATCTTCCACTTCTCCAACGAAGGAACCTGCTCGTGGTACGACTTGGCCAAAGCCACGCTTGAACTGGCCGGCAAGACCTGCCCGGTTCACCCCATCACAACGGCACAATACCCCACCGCCGCAGCGCGCCCGATGCACTCCGTACTGAGCAAAGAAAAAATCAGAAAAACCTTTGGGGTGAAGACCCCTCAATGGCAAGAGAGCCTAGCGGAGCTCCTGCAAACACTCGCGCAATAACGGCGCCCGTTTGTCTTTCTCAGACAACAACGGTTCAATGCCGTCCAAAGCCCAATCAATGGCCAGATCCGGATCGTCCCAACGCACCGACCCTTCGGCAGAAGGATCGTAAAATGCATCGCACTTGTATTGAAAAATGGTCCCCTCTTCCAGGACGAGGAACCCGTGTGCAAACCCCTTGGGAATAAAGAAACTACGTTTGTTTTCTCCGGTAAGAATCACCGATACCGAACGGCCGAATGTCGGGGAATCCGGACGCAGATCCACGGCCACATCCTGAACAGCCCCACGCACGACACGCACCAACTTGGCCTGCGCCGATGCTCCCTTCTGAAAATGCAAACCACGCAACACACCTTTGCCGGAGAACGACTCATTGTCCTGCACAAAGCGCACCCCGGTCAAACCGGTCTGCTGCTCAAAATCGCGTTGCGAAAAACTCTCAAAAAAATAGCCCCGAGAATCTCCAAAAACCTTGGGTTCCACAATCAGGACGCCGTCCAATTCTGTCTTGACAATTTGCATATTTTTTCGGCTTAAATTCAAACCTTGCAAAAGTAAGCATATTTCGTTACATTTGTGGGATTGAAAACGCAAATAAAGCATTGATTGTATGAACCAACCTTTGTTCCGATTCACCTGCGCCCTCCTGCTGACAGGCCTGGGCATCAGCTCGTGCACCGAAAAGATAGATCCAATTTATGGTACCGACCCCACCCACACCGAGTGGCAGGATCCCCAAATCAACCAAGTCAACCGCTTACCGATGCGGGCAGACTACTTCCCCTTTGAGAACGAAGCCGCCATCGAAGCCGGCTATGAAAATAGCAACAACTTCCTGTCCCTGGACGGAAAATGGAAATTTCATTGGGTAGCAGATGCAGACCAACGACCGATCAACTTCTACGAACCCAACTTGGATGACTCCGATTGGGACCGCTTGGCCGTTCCCGGCCTCTGGGAATTGAGCGGCTACGGCGACCCTGTCTACGTCAATGTCGGCTATGCTTGGCGTGAAAAATTCCGCAACGACCCGCCGAATGTTCCCATCGCCGAAAACCACGTCGGTTCTTACCGCCGCGAAATCCGCATTCCGAAAGACTGGAATGGCAAGAACATCTACATCCACTTCGGTTCCGTAACCTCCAACCTCTGGCTCTACATCAACGGCCAGTTTGTAGGATACAGCGAAGACAGCAAAATGGCGGCCGAATTTGACGTCACCCCCTACCTGATCCCGGGACAAAAGAACCTCATTGCCTTCCAAACCTTCCGCTGGTGCGATGGCACTTACCTGGAAGACCAGGACTTCTGGCGGCTGAGCGGTGTGGCCCGTGAGACCTACCTCTATGCCCGCCAACCCGTCCATCTCGGAGACATCCGCGTTGAAGGCACCCTGATCAACGGAACCACCCAAGGTTTGCTCGTCGTTACCACAGAGGTGCCCGAAGGCCACGAACTCCTCGTCCGCCTGGATCATCCTGACGGACACTCCCTGGGCGGATTTACCCTCAAACCGGGTCAAAAATCCGCGAACATGTTTGCCGGACTGGTACAAACCTGGACAGCCGAAACACCGACCCTCTACCGCGCTGTAACCCAACTGATTCGCAAATCTGACAACCAAGTTCTGGAAGCGGCCGCCTTTGATGTAGGCTTCCGCTACCTTGAAATCAAAAACGGCCAATACTTCATCAACGGACAACCCATTTTGTTCAAAGGGGCCAACCGCCACGAAATGGACCCGCATAACGGCTATGTCGTTTCCAAAGAGCGCATGCTCCAGGATATCCAACGGATGAAAGAATTCAACATCAACGCCGTCCGTACCTGCCACTATCCCGACGATCCCTACTTCTACAAACTTTGTGACCAATACGGTTTGTACGTTGTAGCCGAAGCCAACGTCGAGTCCCACGGCATGGGTTATGGCCCTGGCTCGCTGGCACACGACCCGGCTTACACCCAAGCTCACATTGAACGCAACGAACGCAACGTGCTGGCCTTCGCCAACCACCCGAGCATTGTCTTCTGGTCTTTGGGCAACGAAGCCGGCTACGGAGAAAACTTCCGCTTGGCAGCCGAACGCGTCCGCGAAATTGACCCGACCCGTCCGATCATGTACGAACGGGACACCGAATTCCAAGTAGCCGAAGTACACTCTCCGATGTACATTACCTACAACGAAGCCCGCGAATATTTGGAAAGCAACCCGACCCGACCGCTCATCCCTTGTGAATACGCCCACGCCATGGGTAACTCCCAAGGCGGTTTCAAAGAATATTGGGATATGATTCGTACCTACGACCAGTTCCAAGGCGGTTTTATTTGGGACTTTGTTGACCAATCCTTCCACTGGACCAACCCTGACGGCATCGATATTTTCGCCTATGCCGGAGACTTCAACGACCACGACAGCAACGGTGACAAGAACTTCTGCGACAACGGACTCTTCAACCCGGACCGCATTCCGAATCCGCACGCGTACGAAGTCCGCTACTACCACCAACCCGTCTGGACCGAACTCCTCGATCCCACCCAAGGCACCCTCTCGGTGTACAACGAATATTTCTTCCGTGACATCAAGAATTACCGCCTGCAATGGGAACTGGTCTCCAACGGCAGTGTCCTGGCGCGTGGCGAACAAGCCCTGCAAAACCCGGCTCAAACCACCGATACCCTTTGCCTGGGATACACACTTCCCGAAGTCTCACAAGCAGACCTGTTGTTGAACGTTTCCTACCACCTCATTGAAGCAGAACCCTTGTTGCCCGCCGGCCACCGCGTCGCTTACCAGCAATTTGTTTTGCAAGAAATGCCGGTCGTAACCACCAACCCGGAAGCCACCGCGGCCACCGCATCGGAAGAAGGCTACACCTGGAAACAAGCGGATTTTGAAATCCGCCTCAACGCCAAGACCGGTTTGATCGACCATTACGAATGGCACGGCAAAGCCCTCCTGCACGAAGGTGAAAGCATCCGTCCCAACTTCTGGCGTGGCGCGACAGACAACGATTTCGGGGCAGGCCAACAACTCCGCTTCCGTCACTGGAACAACCCGACCTACCGCGTCGAAGCCCTCCAAGCCAACGAAGACCAGAGCGTCGTTGCCATCCTCGCCTTGGACAGCATCCCGGCCCGCCTGGCCCTGACCTATCGTGTAGACCCTCAAGGTGGCTTGCACATCAACCAAACCCTGGTACCCAACCCGGATGCCGGCAAGGTAGCTCCGATGTACCGCTTCGGAATGCGCATGGCCCTTCCGAAAGCCTTTGACAACGTTTCCTATTACGGACGGGGCCCGTGGGAAAACTACGCAGACCGAAAAGGCAGCGCCAACTTTGGCCACTACCAAAACACCGTTGACGCCCTTTATTATCCCTACATCCGACCCCAAGAAAGCGGCACGATGAGCGACCTGCGTTGGTGGACCGTTGAAAACAAGAAAGCGGGCATCGCACTGACAGTCTCCAGCCCGGAATACTTCAATGCCTCCACCCTGCCTTACAGCATTGAGAAACTCGACGAAGGAGTGGTGCGCAGCAAGGCCCAACGCCACTCTCCGGAACTGGAAGCCGATCCGTTCAACACCCTCTGCTTCGACTACAAGCAAATGGGCTTGGGCGGCATGAACTCCTGGGGCCACTGGCCACTCCCTGAGTACCGCCTGCTCTTCGGCCCTTACAGCTTCGATGTCAACCTCATTCCCAGCAAATTGTAGCCCCACCCTGTAACAAAAACCGAAAAGCTGCATTATCAACCGAAAATTTTACGACTATGAAAAAGATATGGATTCTTCTGATCGGCTGCCTCCTCTGCACCAGCCTGACCGGTCAAAACATCAACGACTTCCGCAAACAACGGGAACAAGAACAAAATCAATTCCGCCAACAGGAAGATAATTTCAAAAAACAACGCGAGGAAGAATACAAACAGTTCAAAGCAGCTTATGAAGCTGAATTTGAACGCTATAAAAAGAATTACCTAGCTTACCTCAACGGCGAAAAAAGCGTCTTGGAGCTGATGGCCTCTGACGACAACCTCAAAATCACTCCCCTCCCGAAGGACCAACGTCCCAAAGCTGTAGTCAGCTCTGTCAAAGACGAGAAAAAAGCCCTTGACAACGAAATCAAGTTCGTCACCCGCAGCAAACCCGAAGACCTGCTTGGAGACTTGTCCAAATCCAAGGATCCCCTCCAACAAGTCAAAGACGGTGTGGAGCAATTGAAGAAATGGAACGAAGAAATGGAGAAAGACGGCAGCAAATTACAAGTGCTGACACCGGCTACAGAACCCATCAAAGAAGAGCCCAAGAAAGAAACACCCAAAGCGGAACCGAAGAAGGAAACCGTAAAGAAAGAAGAGCCTAAGAAGGAAACTCCCAAGGCGGAACCGAAGAAGGAAACCGTAAAGAAAGAAGAGCCTAAGAAAGAAACACCCAAAGCGGAACCGAAAAAGGAAACCGTAAAGAAAGAAGAGCCTAAGAAAGAAACACCC
>JAEIGA010009401.1_pt1 | contig 14787 bp, 16 predicted proteins | sample 9270691 | NCBI WGS metagenome assembly JAEIGA01 (sample SAMN17057246, study PRJNA624740) | gut metagenome | biome: biome; isolation source: fecal sample | host: Bos grunniens | place: China: Xizang | collected 2019
CACTACCAGGATTGCTTACCGCTTTGTTGTTATCTTTTGCCATAGTATTAAATGTTAAGATTGTTTGTTATTCTGTGATTATTATTCATTATTTCCACCATTCCTTAACTCATAAGTAGCAATGGTTTTATCGTACTCATCGACTATACGAGACAAACCTTCTGGAATAGGAGTAGCCTCAAACTTAATCTTTACATGCATACTGGAATGAGCATTCTTACCGTCAAAGCTGACTTCAAGCTTTGACCTCTTAAGACGATTATCGAATTCGACTGCCTTGTCTCCAGTGTTGAAACCTCCCTGAGCTGCCTTCTTTTTCAAATCCACATCAAGAACATTCACATGGAAATCCATCTCAACTTCTTTGATGTTAACTGTAGAAGGATTTACGATTGAGATTAGAGGGACATCAACCGCAGTTTTAGCATCTACCCAGATACGTTTCTTCAATGGAACTCCTTCCTCTGTAAAATATCTACCGAGAAGTTCAATATTTCTTGTCTCAATCATCTCCATTGCTGAGTTCACAGAATGCTGCAAACCACGAATCAGATCAGATAGAGTCTGAGAACTTTTGTCGTCTTTATTCCAGAATGCCATGATGCAAGATTTTAGCGTCCTTTATACATGTCGGCATAATACTTTTCGTATTCGCCGCTTGTAATGCTCTTTCAGTCGCAAGGCTTTATGAAAGCGTCCTTACGGCCGATCGATCCATCCACTCCTGATTGTCGAGATACCAACGGACAGTCTTCTCAATGCCTTCCTCAAACTGCAAACTCGACCTCCGGTCCTCCGTCGGCAGAGAAGGGAAAAAGCTAGTTTATAGACGCCTTGGTTAATCTAAAGATTCAGTCAGCGTCAATAGCGTAGCCCTTGGCCAGTCCAAGAACCGACGCTAATACTCCGCGTCGGCCCCTCTCTGCGGCCGGATTGACATTTAGTCAATCCTATAAATGCCTTGTTCGCCCAGCCAATTCCTTTTAGAGCTTGGCTATCGGTTCGCATACATTGTATCATAATAGGCCTGATAATCACCAGAGGTGATATTCTTAAGCCATTCCTCATTATCTAAATACCAACGAACCGTACGTTCTATACCCTCTTCAAACTGCAAAGAGGGTTCCCAGCCAAGCTCCTTTTGGAGTTTGGTGCTGTCAATAGCATAACGAGCATCGTGACCAAGACGGTCGGTCACATAAGTGATGAGCCTTTCAGAATGGCCCTCTGGATTGCCAAGGATGCGATCAACGGTTTTAATCATGACTTTAATGAGATCAATATTCTTCCATTCATTGAATCCACCGATGTTATAGGTTTCTGCAGTCCTTCCTTCATGAAAGATTAGGTCAATGGCTCTTGCATGGTCTTCTACATAGAGCCAGTCGCGTACGTTCTCGCCTTTACCATAAACAGGAAGAGGTTTGCTGTTTCTTATGTTATTGATAAATAGAGGAATCAGTTTCTCTGGGAACTGATATGGACCATAGTTATTGGAGCAGTTGGTCACGATGGTAGGCATGCCGTAGGTATCGTGATATGCACGTACAAAATGATCTGAGCTTGCCTTGCTCGCGCTATAGGGTGAGTGAGGGTTGTACTTGGTAGTCTCATAGAAGAAATCGTCACCATATGCCAAATGATGTTCCGATGAGGAAGCAGTAGTGGTGAATGGTGGTTCTATACCCTCGGGATGGTTCATTGATAATGCACCATACACCTCATCTGTTGAAATATGATAGAATCTCTTACCCTCATACTTCTCCGGCAATGACTCCCAATAGAGCTTAGCTGCTTGCAGGAGAGCTAGTGTACCCATTACATTTGTCTTAGCAAATGTGAAAGGATCCTTGATACTTCTATCAACATGTGACTCAGCGGCAAGATGAATGATTCCATCAATCTTCTCATCCTGCATTAGCTGATAGAATGCCTCAAAGTCGCAGATATCCATCTTGACGAACTTATAGTTTGGCTTATCCTCAATATCTTTTAGGTTAGCGAGGTTACCAGCATAGGTAAGCTTATCAAGATTAATGATATTATACTCAGGATACTTGTTTACGAAAAGACGAACAACATGGCTGCCTATGAATCCGGCACCTCCGGTTATGACGATATTACGTTTCATATTATATTGATTTTAAACTATTTATACACTTTTTTAGGGAATCAGTCCAGTATGGAACCTCAACTCCAAATACTGATTTAATTTTTGACTTATCTAGGACTGAGTAAGATGGTCTTTTCACTGGGCTTGGGAAGTCACAGCTGTAGCATGGTTGAACATTACATGCTGTAGTTCCGTTGTATTCTGCTATCATCTTAGTGAAATCGAACCAAGAGCAGACGCCTTCGTTGGAATAGTGGTAGATACCGCTCTTCGAGTAGGAATTCATTGAAACGTTGAGACGTTGAGACGTTGATGCATTCAACGATTCTTGTTTGTAGTCTTCGATGACTGTGTTGATAGCTTTTGCAAGATCCAGTGCATAAGTTGGAGTTCCTACCTGGTCAAATACAACTTTGAGCTCGGGTTTTGTAGCAGTAAGATTCATCATTGTCTTGCAGAAGTTCTTTCCAAACTCACTATAAAGCCATGCTGTACGTATGATAACGTAGTTACACCCAGTAGCAATAATCTTCTGCTCGCCATGAAGCTTTGTAAGTCCGTATACTCCAGTTGGAGTTCCTGTCTGATCTTCTTTGCAAGGAGTATTGTATGGTTCTGCGCCGAAAACATAATCAGTAGAGATGTGTATAAGAAGTCCACCGACGTCATTCATTGCCTTTGCAAGGTTTTCTGGGGCAGTAGCATTAAGCTTCTCTACAAGATCATACTTCTTTGGATCTTCAGCACCATCTACGTTAGTCCAAGCTGCACAATTGACAATGGCGTTAACATTCTGCTCTTTTACCATTGTTCTAATGGCTTCCAAATCTGTAATATCAAGGAAGGTGGTTTCAACGCCTTCAACCTGATTTACGTCAGTAAAGATATATTTGTTCTGGCTGTCTTTAGCTAGGATACGCATTTCATTTCCCAGCTGCCCGTTGGCTCCTGTTACTAATATGTTCATTTTTGAGCTGTGAGTTTTGAGCTGTGAGCTACGAGCTAGCTTTTCAGCTCTGATTGGTATTTAATTATCATTTTACGAACGGCTACGGTTTCTTCTGTCAAGAATTGATAGTCACTATTATTGATATAATCAAGGTCGTGAGCTAAAAGAAGCTCATATTCAACCTCTGCTGCTGATCCTATGGCTATTTGCAAAAAATGAGCAAAATCTTTATTAGAGGCTCTTCCACAACCTTCTGCTATGTTGGTTGGAATAGAAGAGACTGCTCTTCTAATCTGAGAAGTTAATCCAAATAATTCGTCCTTGGGAAACAACTTGCTAATACTATAAAGTTTTTGTGCAAGTTGATGACTCCTTTGCCAAATTATTAGTTTGTGGAAATCTCTCATGGCTATTAGCTCATAACTCAAGGCTTATTCTAGTTCAGGATAAAGGTTCATATCAATAGAGAAAGGACTGTCGAAATCTTTCAGCAAAGCATGCTTCATATCTTTTTCAGAAAGCAAAGCCTTGTCTGTAGGAATTTGCCAATCTATGCCAAGGCTATCATCGAGAATGCTGATTCCTCCATCGGCCTGTGGGGCGTAGAAATTATCACACTTGTACTGGAAGATGGCAGTTTCGCTAAGAACTGCAAAGCCATGGGCAAATCCTCTTGGTACAAAGAACTGTCTATGATTATCCTCAGAGAGTTCAACTGCTACATGCTGTCCATAAGTTGGAGAGCCTTTTCTGATATCTACTGCAACGTCCAATACTTTTCCTTTTACGCAACGTACAAGTTTGCTCTGAGTGAAAGGAGGGGCCTGAAAATGGAGCCCTCTCATAACACCATAGCTTGACATGCTTTCGTTGTCTTGTACGAAGTTTATCTTTCTTACTTTCTCTTCAAATTCTCTTTGTGAGAAGCTCTCAAAAAAGTAGCCTCTTGCATCACCAAATACTTTTGGCTCAATGATCACTAAGCCCTCTATAGCTGTTTTGATTACTTCCATAGTTAGTCAAGGTTTGGTTTACCGGTTTCTTTGATTTCATCAATTACCTTAAGAAGATACTGACCATACTGATTCTTAATCATTGGCTGAGCGAGTTCGCGCATTCTCTCCTCAGTAATCCATCCTTGTCTGTATGCTATGCCTTCCAAGCAAGCTATCTTAAGACCTTGTCTCTTTTCTAATACTTCTACGTATGTTGAAGCTTCGCTAAGTGAATCGTGTGTACCGGTGTCAAGCCAGGCAAAACCTCGGCCAAGGGTCTGGACCTTGAGTTCACCGTCTTTTAGGAATTCCTGATTTACAGTAGTAATTTCGTACTCGCCACGTGCTGATGGTTTGATATTAGCAGCAACATCTACAACCTTGTTTGGATAAAAATAAAGCCCTACAACAGCATAGTTAGATTTGGGATTTGCAGGCTTTTCCTCAATGCTGAGGCAGTTACCTTCCTTATCAAACTCTGCTACACCATAACGTTCTGGGTCATTTACCCAATAGCCAAAGACGGTAGCCTTTTTCTCTTCGTCTGCAGTGCGAACAGCCTCTCTTAACATACTTGTGAAACCAACTCCGTGGAAAATATTGTCACCCAGAACAAGACATGCACTATCATTGCCTATAAATTCCTTGCCTATAGTAAAGGCCTGTGCAAGTCCGTCTGGTGATGGCTGTTCTGCATATGTGAAGTTTACACCGTAGTCACTTCCATCACCAAGTAATCTTTTAAAGCCTGGCAAGTCGTATGGAGTAGAGATAATTAGGATATCTCTGATTCCAGCCAACATCAATACTGATATTGGATAATATACCATTGGTTTGTCATAGATAGGCATCATTTGTTTGCTGATACCTTTAGTGATAGGGTACAATCTTGTTCCACTACCTCCAGCTAAGACGATTCCTTTCATGAGAATATGGTTTTATTGTTAATTACCTAATGTTTAATCCCTTCTAAAAATATCTCGAGCATATACCTCATCTTGAACATCGTCCAGGATTGCATCGTATCTATATGCTATAATCGCCTGAATCTTTGCCTTGGACTCATCTAAATTGTTTACCACCTTGCTCCCGAAGAAACTGGTGCCGTCTTCAAAGATGGGGTCTTAAATTATGATTTCTACGCTTCAACAATCCATTCCTCTATGTTTCGTGTTTCCTTTGAAACGTTTGCGCCTATTTTTATTATTTTTCTACCATGTTGTTCGAATGGGAGCGAATAGTCTTTATTCCTGATCTGCTCTATTGCCTGCTTTGCTGTTCCGTTGAACTTCAACTCTATGATGTAAATGTGCCTATGAGTTTAGAGTTTAGAGTTAAGCGATTAGAAATATAAAATCACTTTACTATTCCTGATTCGATCTCGTTCTGTAAATATGAGAAAACATATACTGGACTTTCGTAATATAGCCCACAGGCAGGATCGTTTAAACGTTTGAAGGTTTCTGAAGAATAAAGCTCATCCAAAGAGTTTTTATGTCCCAACCATACTTTTCCATTAGCATCTCCGCCAATTCTGCTGTCAGACATTCTATTTGAAATTGTATGTCAATGTTCATCACTATAACTTATTTAACAGTTTTATCGCGGATTCTGTTGCAAAGAAATATTGCACTGAGTGATTACCTCTGTACTTTAATTCTTCAATGAGTTTTTCTATAGAAATATACCCCATAATATACCTACGGATTTGAACACCAACAGTGTCATCTGCTATCGGCCCCACGACAATGTCATATTGATGCACAGGTTCTTCTGAAAGATTCTTGCAGTTCATTAGAATGAAATCTGCCCAATCTGTGGTATAGTCTTCAAAAATCTTTATTTTCAATATATCCGTAGACAAAATTGAATCGTCAAATTCAAAAGCTGTAACTACAGGAGAGCTGTTCTCATTCTATTGGAGGTTCTCACTGCCATTTCTATTGCCTGCTTCTTATCTGCGTTTAAATAAAAACCACAGCCTAAATCTTTACCCTTGCGAGATAAACTCAAATCTATCTTATTTTTCTCCACATTAGATCCATGGTACAAAGTTATCATGATATCTTCCCTCCTTTGTGCGAACAAACATAGACAAGATCATTAACAGCATCATCAATTGATAGTGTGTGTTCTGCTTCATAACTCTCCAACAGGAAATCTATACCGGCAAATCTTCTTAAATATACATAGGCCTGTGAGTTGGTAAGACCATAGCGCATAGAAAACTCTCCTACACATGAGACAATATATTCAATCCTGTTGAAAACCTGGCTTTTGTTCATAAGTGCGAGGGGGAGATTAGTTGAGGGGTTAGAGTTGAGAGTTTAGAGTTGAGGGTTGAGTGTTTAGAGTTTAGTGTTTAACATTCATTGTCCACAGATGAAACGAGATTGTACAGATTTATACACATAATGGTACGCCGGAACTATATCTTATCAACACGAGGACACGGAAACACGGAGGATCAGAGATTTGGCAGATTTGTTATCTCTGAAAGAATGTGTGTTAGTTACGGGTTATGCTGTTACACCTTATTATATTATAGTAGACCGTATGAAACGGAGTTCATTGGCGGCGTGTTGATTGTGAAATGCCAATTGGTCAAATAAAAGATGTGCCTTGAGCATTTCTATTGCAGCAGAAGCGGTTACTACTCCTTGTTCATAAAGGCGGATAGTTGCATACAACTGGTCATTGGCAACAGGAACCATAGTTAGGTCATAATGTCCTTTATGCTGACCTTTCCTGTTCGCTACCACAAAATCAAGCCATTCATGAGTTGGGCCTGAAAAGAAGAGCGTTGTGTATCGTCCGTCAAACAAATCGTCCGCCACTTCGTACTCTGTAACTATAGCATGAGAAGCAGATATACGCTTTCTTTTAAGTTCTGCCCACTTTCTCGCGTGCTCATAACTGGTAGTTGTGTAGAAACCTTGACCAAAATCTACTGTAGTTCTACCTCGAGTTACAATAGGTTTCCTAACTGCTACCGTTGAGCCATGATATAGTTTCATTTAGTTTTCCTTCTGGATTTTATATATTTCTCTATCGAATCTACGATATAAGCAGGATCTTGGGTGTGGAGCATCTCGAATGTATCGTCCAAAAACGCAAAGACACCATAATGGCTAAACAAGGACATTGTATTGATAGGATCTTGCTTCCTATAATCAGAATACGATTCTACACAATAACTTCGGAACATCAATAATTTGTCTGACAGCTGCTGATGGCGTTTTTGGCGTTTCTCTTCCTCAAGGATGTCATAGAGAGAATGTGTGCTGAGATACCACATCTTTGTCTCCTCATCAAGAATCTTGGCATACAAATCTGACGAATAGAGATAGTTGGATGCATCAACAAAAGAAAGTCTTTTCTTCTGCATGATCATCGAAACCATGTCCTTTACGACAAACGGACGTATGGCAGTACCTGTTGCTGACATTGGACGGGGAGGGATATTGAAGTTTAGAGGTTAGGGTGTATAGGGGTATAGAAAGTATAGAATGTATAGAGAGTATAAAGAGTTTAGAGTTCCTTATATCTGTACTCTGCACCTAATCCAAAACTTCGTACTTTGAGCATTTGCTCTTGTACTCTGGAACAATCTCCTTCATGAGCTTGACGATGGCCATGTCATCGAAAGATGTAGAAAGTTCATGCAAGCGGAGTTCGTTGGCAAGAACCTCGTCGTAGTCGTACTCGCGTACGGAGGCTATCATTATCTTGGGATGATGAGTAGGCTTGGTCTGCTCCTCGTCGTTGAGGACTTCTTCGTAAAGTTTTTCACCCTCGCGAAGACCCGTGAATTTTATCTCTATACCTTGGGCACCGGAAAGCTTTATCATACGCTTAGCAAGATCGACTATCTTGACTGGAGCTCCCATATCGAAAACGAATATTTCGCCTCCCCTACCCATAGTGCCAGCTTCAAGCACAAGTTTGCAAGCTTCGGGAATGAGCATGAAGAAGCGGATAATTTCCGGATGGGTAACGGTGATGGGGCCACCCTTCTTGATCTGGTCCTTGAAAATAGGTATAACAGAACCATTAGAACCAAGGACATTGCCAAAACGAGTAGTCACGAACTGAGTTACGCCCTTTATCTTGCCCTCTTGAATAGCTTTATTGAGTGACTGGCAGTAGATTTCGCAAATGCGCTTGGAGCAACCCATGACGTTGGTGGGATTGACGGCCTTGTCTGTGGAAATCATTACAAATTTCTTGGTTCCGTACTTGACTGCAAGGTCCGCCATCACTCGAGTTCCGTATATGTTATTCTGAACGGCAATTGCAGGATTGTCCTCCATCATGGGGACATGCTTATAGGCTGCTGCATGGAACACATAATCGGGACGGTGAGTGGAGAAAATCCGCTCCATGTGTTCCTTGTTGGCTATACTGGAAACAATGGTGTGGCATTTGATGTAGGCAAACTGGCGTGCCATCATAAGACGGATGTCATGCATAGGCGTTTCTGCCTGGTCTATGAGGATCATGGCAGAAGGATTGTAGACAGCAACCTGCCGAACCATTTCCGAACCGATGGAACCTGCTGCTCCGGTTATAAGAATAACTTTATCCTTGAGCAGCTTGCCAATTCCCGCCATATCCACATCGATTTTGTCGCGAGGAAGAAGGTCTTCAATATCCACGTCCTTCAAGCTGGAGTGCGACAAGTCTGTGATTCCATCCCACTCTTCAGCAAAGGGCATCATCATTATGCGGATTCCTGCAGAGAGGAACTCGTCTACCATCTTGTCGTTCTGGCGGAATTTCTGCGCCTTCATAGGCGAAACCAACAGAGCACGAATTCCCATTTTCCTCATCAAACGCGCTATACCGGGACGGTTCATATACACCTTCTTGCCAAAAAGGGTCGTATTCTTCATCTCTTCACCATCGGAAATGAAGGCTTGCAGACTATATGCCTTGTCCTTGACTGCTGTTATGCTCTTAGCAAGACTGATACCGCCTGCTTTTGTTCCATAGATTGCCACTGGAATCGCATCGTCCATGTGGAAGTTGTCGTACATGCGCTTGACCACGACTCGAACCATCCACATAAGCAACGTGGCAATGAAGTAGGTGGCGAAAATTCCATGAGGACCAACCACCGAGATATACGCAACATCCCTGGTTGCATACCAGACAAGGAGCGAAAAGATTGCGCCCAGCAATGTTGAGACAGCTATTCGCTGCAGGTCAACAAACGAGGAATAACGGATTATGCCCTTGTAGGTACGAAACACCCGGAAGGAAATGGCATAAAGTACAACACAAATAAGAGCGCCCAGTGCTATGGACGCAAAAGAGTCCACTAAGACATCACCTTCTAATTCAAAGTACCTGCCTACTATACATGCAAAGAACACAATAAAGCAGTCCAAGACAAGCACCCCCCAATGAGGGAGCGTCTTCTGGGAGAAGTACCAATCGCTGATACCTGTAAAAAAGTTCATATCAGGAAAATTTATCTGTTTCTTTAAACTAAGCTTCACCGCGCCACAACACGACTTAAGGTCGTCCCTAACCCTTACGGATTGGCAACAACACAAGTCCTACAGCTGACAGTGTCTCGTCTGACAACATGCTCCAGGAGCAGCAGACAGGATGTGGAACATTAAACAATGCCTCCATGAAAACGATGCCCTTTTGCATCAATGAGACTAAGAGCACGACTCTATAGTCTACACTTCTGTTGCAAATTTACAAAAAAACAGCGAGATAGGCAAGAGAAAATACAGAAAAAAAAAATATGTTAAATAGATTCTCAACTTTAGTTGAAGATAACATGATGCAGAACAGACAAGGCACCTGGGATGAAGTTCTGTATTTAGGTTTTAGGGGTGAGAGAAGATCGTTTAGGCAGAAAGCGTATTCTATAAATTAGCCTTATCCTTTCTTCGCGAAGAATTCCGATTACCTTGCCTTCGCCTTAGCTGCTGGCATTCGGCACAGTTTATGCAGTTTAACCCAAATCTGCATCGCCAACGACGAGCAACAACTCAAAACCAGTCTACAGAACCCACCTAGGTAACCTCTGGAATTAGTGGCGCATAGAATTAGGAAAGAGACTAAAGGTTACCGAATTTGCGATCGAGACGTTCGCGCAGGTTTTTACGCTCACGCTCACTGTATTCCGGAGAGTCCAGAAAGAAAGATATCCTCTGCCACCATTCCCGAGAACCAAAATGCGTCTTGGGAGAGAAATTCCTAAGCCAACGTGCCTTGCGACTGTCAGAATCTCGCTCGTGTTCCAAAAAGAAATACGACCCCCACACCAGTATCGAGGATGCCACAACAACTCCATACAGTTGCAACTCGGGAGAAACACCGCAACAAGCAAGTGTCCACCAAAACGCAACTACCAAAATGTTTATAACCACTTCAGACAATGCCGTTATGCTTGGGCTGACACCCAACCCAATGAATGCATGATGCAGATGCGTCCGGTCGGGGCTGAACGGACTCCTTCCGTTGAGCATACGCATAAACATCACGCGAAGCGTATCTGCCACTGGCACCGACAGAAAAGACAGAACCATTGCTATCACACTGCCTCCATCAGTTCCCCCAAGGGGAATGCCAGAATGCATAGTACTGAGCACAAACCACGTCATGAGCAATCCCATGACCATCGTTCCAGCGTCACCAATAAACATACGGCTGGTATTGCCAAAGACATTGTGAACCAGAAATGGCATCAGAGCCGCAGCCATGGAGAAGGCCAAAAGGGCATTAGGGATATCTCCTGCGGAATAGAACGAGAACCCAAACAGCAAACTCGCAAGAATACAGAGACCTGAAGAGAGTCCATTAACTCCATCTACCATGTTGATGGCATTTATTATACCCACTCCAGCAAATACCGTCAAGGGAACAGCACAATACCAGGAAAAATTCTCTATCCCCCACATGCCGTGGAAAGAATCTATAGATTTACCTGTAGAAAGCATTATTGTCAGAACTACGAGAATCTCAAGCACAAACCTTGACGTTGGCGTCAGCCCCAAGATGTCGTCCATCGCACCAGCATACAACATGACAACCATGGACAACACAACTGGCAGCAGACAGGAGAACATACCAGACTCGAATTCCAAATCTGCAAAGTGAGAAAGCAGTCCACACATGGAAACACCCACCAGCACGCCAATGACAACGCCAAAGAAGACCGCCAATCCACCAACCACTGGCACTGGTGCCTTCTGTAACTTTCGGGCATCAGGATTGTCTACCAAATGCTTGTCCTTGGCTATCTTCAAAACCTTGAAAAACACCCATCTTACAGACAATAGCGAGACAAGCATAACCAAGGCCAATATCATTATAAAAGACATGCTCATTACTTTGTTTGCATTGAATTTTAAACACTGAACTTCGAGCAAATGTATGAATAATTTCACAAATAGAGAAGAAAAAACATAAAAAATGCCAAAACGACAGCAAATCCAAGTCATAGCACATACATGACTGCATTTTTTGAATATCTTTGCCTATGCACAAGTCCCACAAACACGTGGAATCAATCGCCAAATTCAAACTTCAGCGTCTTAATACAACATTCATCCAAAAGACGCATACTAATTAAACAGAACAAGCCAATGGAGTCATTGCTTAATGATCCGTCATGCTCGCCCGAGGGGTTGGCACAAACAGACATACTGCATCCAAACGCATGCGAACTGCCCGACCACAAATGGTACGTGCTTCGTGCATCATACAACAGGGCGCAAAAAGCAGCAGAAATAATTTTACAAACTGGCACACCTGTATTCCTGCCAATGGAATGCAAGAGCAAAGTTATCAAAGGCGTAAGGCACTGGAAAAAAGTACCTTGCACCACGACACTGTTTTTCGTGTACGGTACATACGAAAAGGTATTCTCCTTCACACACCGCAACACCCAAACAAACGACGGCATCCCCTTTGTTGATTTTGCTTTTGACCATACCAGAAAGGAGACAAACGGTAGAGACAAAATCATGACAATACCTTTCCGTGAGATGGAGAATTTCATCCGTATTGTTCAAGCTGCCGTACCACAATCGTACAGCGTAACTCCTCAGGAAATACACTATAAACCAGGAGGTCTGGTCCGTGTTACAGAAGGTCCGTTCAAGGGGATTATCGGCCGCGTGGCGCGCATCCACTCTCAACAGCGTGTGGTCGTAACCATCCCCGGAGTAATGTCCTTTGCCAGCAACTACATACCCAAGGCACACCTTGAACCGCTGGAGGAGGAATAACCATTACGAAATATAAGGCAGATATGCCAAATATGAGTAAGAGAGGGCATGTAGTAAATTCAAGCAAGCAAATACATTAGGCTATGCAGATAAAAGAGACTAAAGGCAATCAAGATCTGCTGAATCGAGAAAAAACTCTATTCCTATGTTCAAAGATGACGCCAATAGGACTGTATGGCAAAGTGTTCAAGTGGACGGATAGCCTAACAGAAAAAGACTGCATTGCTTGCTTCAATTCTACCGACATGGAGTCGGAGGTACTGAAGGCGCTACTCGTTGCCAAAGTCCCAACCATTTTGTTTGTAATGAACCGCTTCACTGATGAAAATAACATTCAGATAGAGCGGGCACTCCAAGAAAACAGAATGCTTATTGTTGTTCTGAGACGTGATGAACCAAGTGGAAAAGGAGCTTCGCCCAGATTGAGAAATGAATATGTATTATCCATTTGCCAGCATGTCGTTTGTGGTTATGTCAACAAGAATGGCAGCGTATTCCCCGTATTGGCAGGGCGAAAAGATGTTGTAAATCTTGTTGATGAAAATACATATCCTATGGTAGCAGAACAAAGCAATAGGCATGAACGATGGACTGTGGCACAGGACAAGATGCTGCTTCGGATGTTTTATAATGACATGGGAATCCATGCCATCCATAAGCAACTTCAAAGAACATATACTGCTATCTATACACGTCTTCACTCCATCACATTATCAGAAGAATTGCTAAAAGGAAGAGAGTTTGAGGATTATGTACTCAGTCTTTTTAATCTTCAGGATAATGACGAACTCATTCTACAAGAATGGCAAGGTGACAAATCGTATGGAAAGGTTAAGGCAGAAAATAACAGCAATCCCGATTTCGTTTTCAGGTACAGGCAAAACGAGTTTGCCGTAGAATGTAAGTGGCGCGAGAAACTAAGCCGCGATTTGAGCAAGGACTTGTTTCCTATAAAAAGGATTGAGAATTATAAGCATTTCTCCGAAGTTCGGCACATGCCAGTAACAATCATTCTTGGTGTTGGCGGCGAACCATGCAATCCGGAACTTCTTTACAAAATTCCATTAAATGATATAGTTCCTATCATCTCAGGAAGTCTATTGTTAGCTAATTATCTGCTTCCTGCATCTTCTTTTGACGTTTCTATGTTCTTACGACAAGAAGAGAACACAAAGGAGAAAGCCTATAATCTCAGTGAGAAGCGCAAGCAATTTCCGAATGCCTATAAGCCTTGGAGTACTGATGATGATAAATTACTTGTTACTCTACATTATGAAGGCAGAAGCATAAAAGAGCTTATGTCAATATTCAAACGCAATGAGGGAGCGATACAATCAAGAATTAAGAAGCTAATAGACAAGGCCAACAGAGAAAAGTTTCCAAAATGGAAATAGTTCGAATGGAAGGTAATAGGCAGGTTAAACGAGAAACTGTGTTCTACAACCTCGATGCTGTTATTAGCGTTGGCTATCGTGTGAACAGCATCCGCGCTACCTAATTCCGTCAGTGGGCAACAAGCGTGTTGCGAGAGTTTGCTATACGTGGATATGTTTTGGATAAGAAGAGAATGGAGAACGGTTCGTTCCTTGGCGAAGATTATTTGGCACAAAGATTCGTAAAGGATAACAGCAGAGCCATTTATTAACCCCCAATCGGTGTCTCAGTACCGAAGTAAAAGTACTGCAGTACCTCCACGTCGGTACTGCAGTAACATTAGGGCGGTACTCCAGTACCGAAGTAGCGGTACTGGCTATGGTTCCCAAAGGATGGATTCGATGTATTCGTCGAACTCTAAGTTGTCCTCTACCCCACACTGCACAAGTGCATGTCGGACAACATTCTGCTCTTCGGGCGAAAGAACCACCTTGCCGCTTCTGCGCATGAAATACTGATTGCGGCCAAAATGCGAAATAAGCAAATCCATAAACATGGAATATTGCTGAGGGAACATGTGTTTCTGGAAATTAGTGAACCCCTTGGCAAATCTTACCGGCTTACTGTCGGCATAGTGGGGACAGTTGTCTTTCGTGGTACACAATGACGGATTTATCAGGGTGAGATGCGTTCCCAATTCTGCATGACGACAGAATGCCAGTTGGTGCAGACAACTTTCTGCCTTCGGGCAATCTGCATGAAGGCAGAGCGGATAGTTAGCCGGAATGCCATCGTATATTTTTGATATTCTTCCCATTAGGTTTCTCTTTTTGTTTGGGTTAAACTGCAAGTAACGACAGCGCACTCTATACGGCAAGTGTCTTCGTTCACGAACCAAATTTACAAATATTTTTCCGAAATACCAGTAGCTATAGAAAGAAAATGGCGAGCAACCCCAAAGGGCACCCGCCATTTCTCAGTGTATATATTAACCTTTTTTACTTCACCTCCTCGAAGTCGGCATCCTGGATGTCGTCCTTGCCACCCTGCTGAGCGCCAGCATTGCAACCGCCGTTGCAACCGCCGTTCATGTCGGGACCG
>JAEIGA010009402.1_pt1 | contig 14786 bp, 10 predicted proteins | sample 9270691 | NCBI WGS metagenome assembly JAEIGA01 (sample SAMN17057246, study PRJNA624740) | gut metagenome | biome: biome; isolation source: fecal sample | host: Bos grunniens | place: China: Xizang | collected 2019
ATGCTTACCCACGGTTGGACAGCATACGATTGGAGCATGCTTGCCGGCACCGACAGCGCATTTTCCATCAAGCACCCGATAGAGAAAGGTATTCAGGTGAAAGGCTACTTTATGAAAAAAGAGAAGGTAAAGAAGTGGGGCAAGTTAGGAACGTTTAAGATAGTACCTTTGAAGGATGTAAATGTCCGATTCGATATTTGCTACGAGGATAGTGTAATTTCGAACTACGACTTTACCACTGGCGACGAGGGAAAATTCCTTCTGGAAATAGAGGACTTTTATGGCAAAAAATATGCCTCACTAACACCCATACTCACCGGCAAGCAGATACAAGATACACTCTTTAAATTCTCGCTCGACAAATATTTTTCGCCCAATTTCAGCCTGTTCGACTATTGGCAGCGCAACGCCGGCAGCAGCATCGAAAAAGAGAGAACGGAAAGAGATAAGTCTATAGTTAAACTCGATGGAGAGAACAGGTTAGACATGGTAGATGTCACTGCTAAGAAGTATAAAGGTCGTGCCACGCGTCCGCCCAAAAGCGAGATTCGACTCGACTTTATGGACGAGTGGGAGTATGCGCAAGATGTGAGCTATATTAATACGCCCAACGACAATTGGATGATAAACAAAGTGGGTGATACAAATGACATAACCGAAGATCTTGATCTATCAGATGACACAAAGGAAGAAACTAAAGAATTCTTTAAATACGATTATGTCAGTGAAAGTAGTTATATAGATGAACGATACCCCATTGTATCTTCAAGTGTTTCTATGGACAAATGGCGTGCATACGGTTGGGAAGGTCCACGTTACTATGGATACGAAAATGTACTCACAGCATACGAAGTGTTACAGAGTGCTTTTTGGCGTCACAACTACAATTGGGCATATTGGGTAAAGATGATTGTGCCGCAAGGTAAGTACAGCAGCGAAAAAGTGCCGGTAGAGAACAAAGAGTACATCAAAGGTAAAGACCCAATAAAAATGATGAATTTCAAAGAGATTGTAATCCGTAGCGACGAGCAGACAAGAATACAATTCAAGAATGAACGTTGGGAACATCAACGCGAAATATTTTTAGATAAGCGAATATTTCGTTCATTTTACTTTGGTTTTTTGCTTCGTTCTTCTATAACTCCTCAGAATGATAAGGATAGTGATGGATACCCCGGGCATACTGTTTTTTGGAATCAAATGGCAAGAAAAATCCCTGATAAAGAATGGTATTATAAGTATAAAGATTATGAAATTTCTCAAAAAATGTACCCCGAACATCCCAACTACGTAGCTTGCTTCATTCCCAACAAAGAGGAAGACAAGGTTACGCAAGGAATAATACCCGAACTTGCAGTAAAGACCACCCGCCGCTACACTCGCGTGCAGGGCTACAATGAAAGCAAGCGATTCTATTCACCCGACTACACAAACAACCGCCCTGACGAAAATACAAAGGACTACCGACGCACACTCTTTTGGGAGTCGAGCGCCACCGTGGGCGACGATGGTTGCATTACAGTAGAACTACACAACAGCGGCAAGGTGAACATTCTGAACATTGATGCGACAGGCACAAATGGAGATAATTATTACATAACAAAGTAGAGTATGTTACGCAAGATTTTACATACGGCACTGATGTTGACAATAGTTCTTTTCGCACACGCCGACGAAAAGAGCCTCGACAAAATGGTGTTCAATTCGGCAGTGGTAAATAACCTTTTCCCGCAGGAGAGGGTCTATCTGCATTTTGACAACACTGCATACTACCTTGGAGAAACAATGTGGTTCAAGGCGTATGTCAGTCAGGGAGCAAAAGACACGCCTTCCACACTGAGCAAGGTACTGTATGTGGAATTGTGTGCGCCCGAGGGGTATGTGGTTGAGACAAAGAAATACAAGCTAGACGACAAGGGAACGTGCCACGGCGAGTTTGAACTAAAACCACTGTTGCTGTCAGGTTATTACGAAGTACGCGCCTACACGCGCTATATGCTCAACTGGAAAAAAGAGGCTGTGTTCAGCAGAGTCTTTCCCATCTTCGACAAGGTGAACGGCAACAACTGGGAGCATAAGAATATGCTCGACCGAAGACGCGGATTCATGTATCGTGGCAAGTGGGTGTCAAGCGACCTGCCCGAGGTTGACCTGAAATTCTACCCCGAAGGCGGTCATCTTGTCGGTGGCATTGAAACAACCGTTGCCTACGAACTGCGTGGTGAGGATGGCATTGCCGGCGAAGATACCGTTTACATATATGCAGATAAAAAGCAGCTATTAAAGAGCGTACCCACCCATGCGGGCAAAGGTACATTTATAATGACTGCGCAAAGAGGAATAAAATACAGCGCGGAGGTCAGACGTGACAAAAAAAGTCATAAGTTCGAACTTCCTGCCGTAGAAAAAGAGGGAGTTTCTGTTGCTGTCGGCGAGGATGAAGAGAATATTAGTCTGAAGGTCTGCAACAACCTGGAACACTCGACACGCATGGGTGTGGGCATACTGCACCGCGGAGAACTTTCACACTATAAAAACTACGATTCACAGGAGAGAAGCAAGGTTTTCACCATCAGCAAGGATTCGCTGCGCGAGGGTGTGAACCGCGCAATAGTATTCATAGACGACACTCTGCCACTTGCCGAACGTCAGTTCTTTGTGATGCACAAACAGATACAGCCGGGTGACCGCGAGACTGCCAAACTGAAGATAACTGCCAACGGAGAGGCACTGCACAAGCTGTCGCTGAAACCACACGAAAAATTCAGCGTAACCATTGAGCGCGAGGATGGCAAGCCCATTGAGGAGGAGAGCGAACTTTCAATTTCAGTGAGTGACGCTGCCGGACGACAGACAACTTCGTACACACACAACATGTATAGCTATCTGTTGCTTGGCTCCGAGCTGAAAGGTTACATTCCCGACGCAGCACGCTATTTTGACATTGCCAACAAAAACCGCACAGAAGAGCTTGACCTGCTGATGCTTACAAACGGCTGGACCTCGTACGACTGGAGCAAACTGGCAAAGAAGGATATCAAGCTCGACCAGCCTATGGAGAAGGGAATTACCATCAAAGGTACTTTCTACAAGAAGGAGAGAGGCAACAAGCTGGGCAGACTTGGCCTGTTTACCCTTATTCCGCAAAGAGGACTGGATATGAAGTTTGAAATATGCTACAAAGACAGTACTGTCAGCAACTACGATTTTGAATCGGACGACAAAGGTTCTTTCCAGTTGCAGACAGAGGATTTTTACGGTAAGAGGATTGCTGCTATTACTCCCGAACTGTCGGCTGATCAGATAGTCGATTCAATCTATTCCTACTCGCTCGACCGCTACTATTCGCCGGGGTTCCGACTATACGATTACTGGGAGCGTCATCTGGGAATGCCGTTGACCGACAAGGAGAAGCTGGAGAAGGATGCAAGGTCCATCAAATTGCGTCCTTTTGAATATATGCTCTCATCCGTAGAGGTTACGGCCGCCAAAGAGAAGGAGCAGTACAGCCGCCCGCCACACAGCGAAATGCGCTTCGACTACCTTGACGAGTGGGAGTATGCGCAGGATGTAACCTATCTGCATGTGTCAAAAGATTATGACACACACAACGATGACGCCATAGAGCAGCAACAGGAGCGTCTGAACCAGGTCAACAATGAAGAGGATTACATTAACATACTGAACAATGAAGTTGCATTTTCGGGAATATCATCTGTACGTGGTCCAGCAGTGAAAAATTTCCAAACCCCATATGTGAAATATTTGGGTAACACCAGATATTGGCATCCGGCTGCAATTGAAAGCGCAACAAACTTTGGTAAAGAACTGAGTCAGGGTACGGGAGGACTGTCAGACGACCCTAACTACATGCGCATACCTTCGCAGAATTTCCCCAATGCCTACACTGCAGCAGATGTTGTTCGCAGCGCTATGAAACGACATAACTACAACTGGGCCTACTGGGTACAGTTGATGGTGGTCGACGGAGAATATAATTCTGAATCGGCGCCCCGGCCCGACAACGAATATATCAAAGGCAGGGATGCAATTAAAATGACCAACTTCAAGGAGTTTGTCATACGCAGCGACAAGGCCACACGCGAGCAGTTCCTGAACTATCAGTCTGTGTGGACACAAAAATCCACTTCTATGGATTACAAGATGCACTATATACGTTTCTACATGGGATTCTTCTCGCAACTGTATGTTACATGCGGAGAGGGCGTCGACGGATTCGAGGGACGTAATTTCCATCACAAGGTGAAGAGCGGAATGAACTTGGGACGTTCGTTCCCCATTAATCCCAACTACGTAGCCTGCATGATACCCTACAAAGAGGGAGAAGAACGAAAGGGTATTGTCCCCGTACTGCACACGGGCAGCAACAAACGCTACACATCGGTGCAGGGTTACAGCGAAAGCAAACAGTTCTACTCGCCCGACTACAAGGGCAGACAACCCGACGAAAAGGACTATCGCCGCACGTTAATATGGGTACCATCGGTGAAATCAACAGATGGCAAAGTCACCATTGAGCTGTGCAACAGCAGTGTGGCACAAAAGATTAACGTAAGTGCCGAGGGTTGCAGCAACGGAACAATATATGGCAGTGACCCCAACATACTCACCCGCACACTATCCCACGAACAGCGCAAGGAGACAGACAAAGGCGGGGAGTATGCAACCAAACACAAAAATCCTGCCCTGATGGCAGAGTGTCTGAAGATTGCAAGAGAGGGTATGAAACTGTACAAGGAGAAAGAGTACGACCGGGCATTCGAAAAGTTCCACGACGCTGCTACCCTGGGACACCCTACGGCTATGTTCTACGCCGGCGTGTGCTACCACAATGGCGAAGGCACAGAGCAGGATTCTGTAAAGGCTTTCCGCATGTTCCGTAGCGCTGCAAACATAGGTGAGATAACCTCAATGCACAACCTTGCAAACTGCTATGCCAAGGGATACGGCACTGCAAGAAACGATTCGTTGGCAGTAAAATGGTACCGCACTGCTGCCGACAGTGGCTATATAAAGTCGATGACCGTGCTTGCCAAATGTTACGAAGAGGGTGTGCTGATCGAGAAAAACAGTGAAAAGTCGTATGAGTGGTACTGTCGCGCAGCCGAAAAGAACGAACCTTATGCACTATACAAACTTGGATGCCACCAGGAACGCATAGACTCGCTTACTGGATTAAAGAAACGCGCGACACGAAAATCTCCGGCAGTAAGATATTTCACAGATGCAGCTACGTTGAAAAATCCTCAGGCACAGATGAAAATAGCCGACTGCCACAAGAGCGGACGCTACTTCAAGAAAAGCAAGAAGAAACGCTTCGAATGGTTGCTGCACGCCGCCAACAACGGACTGCTGGAGGCACAGGAACTGGTTGCCGAATGCTACGAAAAGGGACGCGGAACCACCAAGAACGATGTAAAGGCGAACCATTGGTACAAACGCGCCGCTGAACAGGGCAGCGAAATTGGTAAAAAGAAAGTGGAACTGTATAAAATTCTTAGGTTCTATCCGTAGAGCACCGGGAGGAAAAGTCAATGTTAAGCACATTTTCGCACCTGCCGGAATACGCCCATACTAAAATCCGATGCCATGGAACATGCTGTTCCATGGCATCGGTATTATAAAGGAAGTGAGCAGCAATGAACTGCACCACTGCTATTCGTCAAAGTCGAACTCTTCGAAATCGAAATCTCCGGACTCCTCGATGAAGGTATCCATGTCGCGACGCTCCTTCTTTGTGGGGCGTCCGGTTCCGCGGGCACGACCCACAAAACCGCTGATGCGGCTCATCTCCAGCAATTCGTACTGTTCTGCGGGAGTTACATTCTCCATAAGCTCGGGGACAAGTTTGGCTCCTACCCTGTTCTCGGCACATTGCAGCACCTTGAAAGAATAGGTTATCGGCGATTTCTTCACCTGAACAATATCCCCCACACGCACCGTGTATGCCGGCTTTACCGTACGGTCACCAACCATTATGTGACCTTTTTTACATGCCTCGGCTGCTATGCTGCGAGTCTTGTAGATACGCACTGCCCAGAGCCATTTGTCTATTCGAGCGGAACTGTTCATTTTGCAGGAGGGTTCTTTCTGTTACAGTCGTTCATGGTGCGTGCAAGACCTATGAAACAGAAGTTCTTTATGATGTCTACTGCCACAGGCACCTGCTCGTCGATAACAGGTTGCTCGTCGGTGGCGTCGAACGTTCCAAGCACAAACTGCACCTGACGTCCCTTGCCAAAGTCGTTGCCTACGCCGAAACGCAAACGGGCATAAGAGGTTGTTCCGAGGGTTGCAGCAATATGCTTCAATCCATTGTGTCCGCCATCGCTGCCCTGCCCTTTCAAACGCAGGGTTCCCAATGGCAACGCAATGTCGTCGACTATCACAAGTACATTCTCCAAAGGAATCTTCTCGGCCTGCATCCAATAGCGAACCGCATTACCGCTGAGGTTCATATACGTCGATGGCTTCAACAGTATAAGTTTGTGACCACGCATAGAGACCTCGGCGACATATCCGTAACGTTTGTCGCTAAAAATAGTATTGGACGCTTTTGCAAAAGCGTCCAATACTGTAAAGCCTATATTGGGGCGGGTATTCTCGTACTCGCGTCCGATATTCCCCAAGCCGACAATCAGATATTTCATTGCTTAAATGGTTTAGGCAAAGATTACTTCTTAGCAGCAGCGGCAGCAGCGGCAGCAGAAGCACGTGTTGTCTTAACAGCGCAAACAAGAGCCTCTTTGGGAGTTACAAGCTGGAGACCTTCGAATGAAAGTTCGCCAACCTTGATTGACTTGCCAAGCTCCAAAGCTGTTACGTCGATAACGAGCTTCTCGGGGATGTTTGTATAGAGAGCCTTAACCTTGAGGCGACGCTGCAACTGAACGAGCTTACCACCGGCACGTACACCGGCTGCAAGACCCTCGAGCTTAACGGGAACTGCCATCACGATGGGTTTCTCCTCTGTGATTTCGTAGAAGTCTACGTGGAGAACGTTGTCCTTTACAGGGTGGAACTGAATCTCTCTCATAACTGCCTTTGTAGCCTTACCGTCGATTGTAAGCTCTACAACGAAGATGTCGGGAGAGTAGATGAGCTTGCGAAGGCCCTCAACGGGTACACCGAATGCTGTAGCAACGGGGTTGCCATTCTCATCTTTCTTCTCGCCATAGAGGCAGCAGGGTACCATACCCTCTTTACGCAATGCGTTAGTAGCGCGTTTGCCTACTTCGGTTCTGCTTGAACCATTTACACTGATTGATTTCATAATTAGTTTGTGTTACTCTAAATTAAGTTTTAAATTAACTTGCTTAATTCGCCATCACACGATGTGCTAAAAAAGCGACTGCAAAGGTACTGCTTTTTGCTTAAAAGACAAAGCTTTTGCGCCATTCTTTTTACCGGCAGCCGACAAAAAGTCCTATTTGCGACCGTTGCGAACCTCGCGGTATTTATATTTCTTCCATTTTGGAGCAAACTGGAAAAAGTCGATGCTGCCTTTAGGAATGTTTATCCAACAAGGGTCGCCGGGGAGCGCCGACTCGTGGTCTATTTCGAAAGGCTTTGTATGCGGAATGTATATATCAGTCAGATGACGACAGTGGGCAAACGCATCGTTACCCAGGAACTGCAACGACTGAGGCAAATGTATCTCTTTCAGGCCAAGACAGGCATGAAAAGCATCCATGTCAATGGCAAGCAGGCCATCGGGGAAGTCTATCTCGGGGAGTGTATTGCAGTGCAGGAATGCGCCGGCCAGAATATACTTCAATGCAGATGGCAACTTGACCCTCTTGAGCGAAGTGCAGTCCGAAAAACACTGCTCGGGAATTTTCTCGAGATTGTCGGGAAGAGTAACGTCGGCAAGCGAAGTACAATTGAGGAACAGCGCGTCGCCAAGCTGCTCCACCGACGAGGGCAAGGTAATCTCTTCGAGCAGTTCGCAATAGGCAAAGGCACGTGCATTTATCACCTTAAGCTTGTTGTGCATATTCACCTGCTGCAACGAATAGCAACCCGAGAAGAGGCCTTTGGGCAGAATTGTTACGCTTTTGGGGATTGTAACCTCGCGCAACATCTTGCAATCGTACATTGCATACTCGCCTATCAATGTCAAGCCGTCAGGAAGCACCATTTCGGTCAGCTGCTTACAACGGGCAATAGCCTCATCGCCAATGCTCTGAAGCGTCGAAGGCAGACGAAGACTCTGCAATTTGTCACATCCCGACAAAGCTCTTTCGGCAATGTGTCGCACACCATCGGGAATGTATATTTCAGTAAGGCTGCGCTGCTGGAAAAGCGCATTTTTGCCAATAGACACCACTTTGAAATCCTTGCCATCGAAATTCACTGTGGCAGGAACTATCAAACTACCGCGATGCTGATAGCGCGAAGGGGTATTGTAATTTTTTCCGTCGGTGGCATCCCAGACAAGTTCAACCTCGTCAGCGGCTATCACTCGGAAATGCAATGTTGTCGTGTCGTTGAATGTTGCTATTATAAGGCTGTCACTGCCCGACACAGATGTTTGCACAGGGGCTTCGGGCGCACAGGCTGTCAAGAAGAGCAACAACGATAGTACGAAAGATGAGAAAATGGCTGATTTACGCATTTTTTAGAAAACTAATTGTAATTGTGTAACAAATTCGCGTGATATTGCACCCACGCGAGGTTTAGTATAAATATATTGTCCCTGCAGGCGACAACGCTGGTGGAACCACCACATGACACCGGCAGTATATGTGTTCAGGCGTGTTACAAAGCCGTTTGAATCGTAGATAGCCTGCTGTTCGGCACGGCTCGTATGGGTGTTCTTGTCGAGATTGTCCCAGTTGAGCATAAGGTCGCAATTCTTGAATACACGATAGAGCATATTCACATAGCCACCACGCGAGTGCACACCGCCATCGTATCCCTGGATATATTCGGCACGCAAGTATAAAGGAGATAATTTTGCCTCGAGACCCACATTCCAGCGATGACGCGCATAATTATAATCCTTGGGGAAGACTCCATAGGGCGAAGGTGCCTGCGCATGTCCCGTACCAGCAAGGAATGAACCCTCGAGAAGAATATTTTTAGCAGGCTTATATTGCAACATACCCGACAAATCCTTCTGGTTGTTGTTCTCCTTGCGGTTCATACCGGGGCCATTGAATACACCAATACTATAATTGAAAAGATGACGTTCGCCGTTGTTCAGAAAATCACCGGTAAGCATCACACCCGCATCACGTGCAACATAATTTCCCATCAGAGGGTCGCTGGCAATTCCCGCAAGGTAGAGGACCGAAGGGTCAAAATTTATAGTACTCAGGTATGTAGGCGAAAGGATACTCTCCAACGTAAAAGGTTGTTTATACTGTCCGACACGCACCTTTGCAAAGGGCGCAAACTCATACTGGGCATAATATTCGTGCATTTCGGACTTCACCACGTCGAACATCATAAAGAAACTCAGACGCTTTGCAATCTGCGCGTCAGCCATAAGAATAACCCGCTGAACATCAAGAGCATTCTTATCGACACCATTGGTACGGCTATAATAGTATAACGACTGAGCATAACCGAAAAGTTTCAATCGGCTGAGCCCGATCTCGAGATTCAAAGAATTGTAAGGGGCACCCGTAGCGTCCTCAGCAGGAACGGTCGAAGGGGCATAAGTGGTACGGCTAAGCGCAAAATCAACATTTTTTGTTATCGGCGCAACATCGCCACTATCATTATTTAAAATATCATTCGCAAGCAAAACATTCATCGGCAATAAAATAGCCAACAAAAGCAGATGTATTTTCTTAATCATTCGTTCTATCCGTATTTTCACAGTACAAAAATAGTGCAAGCCGAGAGGAGAACAAAATAAATTTATTTATTTTTTATCCCAAGGCATAGCCTATTTTATCTAAATATAAGCAACAGAAAAATTTACCGGAGACTAATGATTTGTTTTAAGTTATCAGTCTGTTTTGCTCTTAGTCTATGGTTGCAATAATTTAAGGCAGTAATTTCTATCCCTTCTTTTGCCGGGCAAAAGAAGCAAAAGCCCCGGCACACGGGACGCATCATTGCTATCTGCGAACTTCTGCTGCTCTCGTTTAAAATGTAAGTAAACTTCCATTCACTCGTTTGCAAGAACTTTCGGCTCTGCCTTTGTTCAGAAGTTGCCTTTACGGCAACATTCTTCAGTCGGTGGCGAGCCTTGTCGCTCGAGTCTTTCGTCAGTTTTTCGGGTGCTGCGGAACTCGTTCAGTTATCCGCACTTTGTGCGTATAACTAACACTCAGACAGTCATTGCCTTTGGCGAGCTTTGGCTGCACTCGCTTTGTAACTTGCAAGTAAACTTGCGTTACGCTCGTTTGCACAAACCTTCACACTTAATCCGAAAAACAGACGGCCTCTCGGCTGTGATGCTTACGGTGCCGGTTGAGTTTTAAGTTACCAATGCTATGGATGGAACCGCATAAATACTGCGGATTGAGACACACTTTTATACCCTTTTAAACTTTTACCGGACACCAATTATACAAAATCAGCAGCACTGCGCGCAGTGCTGCTGATTTTGGTGTTTCTTTATATATTGCCTAAAGAGCCAATGCCTTTTTTATCTCGTGGATGATTGCTGAGGTGAAGAGGCTTGCCCCCTCGTGGTTGAGGTGTGTGGAATCCTTGAAGTATTCTCTCTTTTCTATGAACATAGGGCTTGAACCATAGTCCAGTAATGCTGTTCCGTATCTGTTGCACAACTCCTTGATTGGTGCGAATTGTGACATGTCAGTCTCGTAGTATGAGGGTGAAATTGTGAAAATCAATTTAATCTCTTTTTGCTTACATTCTTTTATAAGCCGTTCCAAAAATGCTATTTTCAGACTGTCCGTATGTAAAGGTTCATTTGCCGATGGCTTTTCTGGGATAATCTCCATTGTTCCCTCAAGTGGCATGTAGCCCTTATGCATGTTTTTCCTGCTAAGTATGAAATTGGATGCAATGGATATTATTTTCGAATTGTGGCGGTATAGTTTGGAATGCATTTTTATTGCTTCTTTCTTATCTACGGCATTGAATATCTCCCTAACTCCAGGATGACTATAGTAATCCTTTAGGTGTGAAAGATATTTCAGATTGTCGTTTATCCCGTAATCATAATCAGGCATTATGTCGTATATTATAGCCTTGGGGGTGTAGCGACTGGTCAGCTGTCTGTATCTGCCGTACATGAGAATGGCGCCGTTTGCCTCCGCTCCGCAGTTGTAGCACGAGAAAGGAAGACTATCTTCTATTATTTGCGGCACATAATGATGCAGGGCTCTGGAACTGCCGAATATCAGAATATCCTCGGTGGCATTGTTGGCTATATAGTTCCTATCATGCACTCCTCCGCCTTTCACGTTTTTCTGCATGTATGTCAGCAGGTTACCGATGCTGAAATCTGCAAGCATAATAATAACAATGAACAGCAGTGTCTTATATATGAGTCTCTTCATGGCCAATCAGAAATTAACGTATATGAATTGTGTCGAATCGAATACACCCAGCAAGAGTATCAGTATAACTGTTATTGTATATGATAGCCATCTGACAACCGTGTGGCGGTTGTTGAAGAGGGTAAACGATGAACCTGACTCCTCGAAGCACTCTTTTACAAAGACGATGGAGGCGGCAAAAAGCCCCAGTACAATGCTTTGTGCATTTACGAAGAAACTACCACCAATGTCTGTGAATATTTTCCGGCAAACATCTAATCCCGAATGTATGTCGGGCATACGGAAAAATATCCATGCAAAGTTCACCAGCATGAATGTGATAAGTATCCTTACGGCGCGTACGATGCCCTTGCAGTCATCTTTCTGCATGTTGAGTGCCTTTTCCATAATCTGGAATGCGCCGTGAAGTATTCCCCACAGTATAAATGTCCAGTTGGCGCCGTGCCATATGCCGCTGACAAGGAATGTAAGAAAAATATTCCTGTAACATTTAAGTTTACTGCATCTGCTGCCGCCCAGTGGAATATATACATAATCCTTAAGCCATAGTGACAATGAAATGTGCCAGCGGCGCCAGAATTCGGTGATGCTTGCAGAAAAGTAAGGACGGTTGAAGTTGTTTATAAGGTCAAAGCCCAGCATACGTCCCACTCCTATTGCCATGAGCGAATATCCGGCAAAGTCGCCATATATTTGAAGGGAGTAGAAGATGCTTGCAACCAAGCAAGTCAGTCCGCTGTGCAGCTCGTAACAGCTGTACACAGTGTCTACGTAGACACCAAGCCTGTCGGCCATGACCGTCTTGAGAAAAAATCCCCACAAAAGCCATTTGAGACCCTGTACGGATTTCTCGTAGTCAAATGTGCGTTCTGTCTTTATCTGTGGCAATAGCGACTGTGCCTTGCTTATAGGACCAGACATTATTTGCGGGAAGAAAGATACGAACAGCATGTAGTCGGCAAGGTTGTGTTCTGCCTTTATCTTGCGGTAATAGACGTCCCACAGGTATCCTACTGCCTGGAATGTAAAGAAGGACAATCCCAATGGTATTGCCCAGTTGAGTCCTTGCAACCCCAGGGTAATGCCGCAATGAGCGAAAAGTTCCTTGAAACTTCCTATTATAAAATCGTAATATTTGAAAACTATCAACGGCAACAGGGTGAGTGTAGCTGCCGAGTAGATGATGTATCTCTTTTTTCCGTATGCCTCCTGTTTTTCAATGATGATGGCCGAAAGGTATGTGCATAGTGTCACTCCCAACAATATCAGTGTATATGCGGGGTTCCACTGGGCATATAGCAGATAGGAAATTGCCAGCAATATGTAGTTGCTCGCTTTTGGTATTCTTTTCTTATTTAATAGACGGCTGCATCCGTAATATGTGATAAGTATGAGCGGAAACAGCCACAAAAACTGAAAGGAATTGAATATCATTGCTGTAATGAGTTGCTTTGGGTAATGTCCGTAATTGTGCGTACAATATTTACCATTCTATTGGTTTTTTGCCATGCTTGACAAGATAGTCGTTAGTCAGTGTAAAGTGATGATTGCCAAAGAATCCTGCGTGTGCCGACAAAGGAGAGGGGTGGGGCGATGAAAGCACCAGATGGCGGTTGCGGTCGATGAACGCGCCCTTGCGCTGTGCATAACTTCCCCACAGAATAAATACCAGATTGCTCCTTTTTTCGGCAAGTATTCGTATGGCTGCATCGGTGAACTCCTCCCATCCTCTGCGTTGATGCGAACCTGCGTTTCCGGCGCGTACGGTAAGTGTTGCGTTCAGCAGCAGCACTCCCTGTTCGCTCCATCGTGTGAGGTCGCCGTCGGTGGGCATGGGACGTCCTGTGTCTGCTGCAATCTCTTTGAATATGTTTACGAGTGATGGTGGCATTTTAATTCCTTTGTTTACCGAAAAACAGAGACCATTGGCTTGTCCGGCACCGTGGTAGGGGTCTTGCCCGATGATTACAACCTTCACCTTGTCGAACGGGCAGTGGTCAAAGGCGTTGAAGATAAGACGAGCCGGTGGGTATACGGTTGTTGTGGCATACTCACCTCGCACAAAGGTGGTAAGCTCTTCGAAATATCTCTTTTCGAATTCCTCGGCAAGTTCCCTTTTCCAGCTCTCGTCTATCCTTACGTCCATTATTTTCTTTAAATAAGGTGTATGCCTATTTTCTTGCACTCCTCGCGCATCTCCTGGGGCCAGATACTTGCCTGAATTTCACCGATGTGCGCCTTTTGCAGTAGCAACATACACAGACGTGACTGTCCCAAACCTCCACCTATTGACAGAGGCAGGCTGCCTTCCAGCAGACGACGGTGGAAGTAGAGCTCTTTTCTCTCCTCTTTACCCGAAATTGCAAGCTGGTGTTCCAATGCAGCCTTATCTACACGTATGCCCATAGACGACAGCTCTATGCCACAGCCAAGTACGTGCGACCAGATGAAAAGGTCGCCGTTCAGTCCGTAGAAGCCATCCTCGTTGGGTGTGCTGTAATCGTCGTAGTCCGGGGCGCGGTTGTCATGCTTTGTACCATTGCTCAATTCACCACCTATGCCAATGATAAACACAGCCTTGTACTTCTTGGTGATGGCATTTTCACGCTCTTTGGGAGTCATGTTGGGGTATTTGCGCATCAACTCTTCGGAGTGTATGAAATGTATCTTTTTGGGAAGCATCGGCTTTAATTTGGGATAATATTCGCAGAGTGTGTACTCAGTGCGTACTATTGCCGAATAGATGTCCTCTACAATCTTGCGAAGGAATGTGACATTGCGCTCCTCTGCCGAAACCACACGTTCCCAGTCCCACTGGTCAACATACAGCGAGTGAAGGTTGTCAAGTTCCTCGTCAGCGCGTATCGCGTTCATGTCAGTATAAATTCCATGTCCGTGCTTAATCTGATAGTCAGCGAGAGTAACACGTTTCCATTTTGCAAGTGAGTGAACAACCTCTGCCACAGCTCCGTTCATATCCTTTATAGGGAAATTTACCGCATTTTCTACACCGTTGAGATCGTCGTTGAGTCCTGTGCCTCTCAACACGAACAATGGGGCAGTAACTCGTCTGAGCGACAACGTGGACGACAGGTTATTCTGGAAAGTCTCTTTAATCTGTTTGATTGCAAGTTCCGTCTGTTTCAAATCCAATAACGGCTTATATGCTTTGGGTAAATCAAATATCTTCATAGTTTTTGTTTGTCTGCTTTGTTTTATCGTTACAAAGATAGTGCAAGCCGAGAGCAATACAAAAAAAGCTGGCTTTTTTTTATTGCC
>JAEIGA010009403.1_pt1 | contig 14785 bp, 17 predicted proteins | sample 9270691 | NCBI WGS metagenome assembly JAEIGA01 (sample SAMN17057246, study PRJNA624740) | gut metagenome | biome: biome; isolation source: fecal sample | host: Bos grunniens | place: China: Xizang | collected 2019
ATTCGACAAAGGCGGGAATAACTCCTCTTATGGATAACGGACACTATCATCCGACTGAGGTTGTGTCGGATAAGATTTCATCACTGCTTCTGTTTAATGAGAAGATTGCGCTTCACGTAACGAGATGCGTAAGATGGGATTCCGACCACGTTGTTATTCTCGACGACGAAACTCGCGAGATAGCAAAGGAAATAGTAAGAAACGCGGCGCTTGACAGAGTGTTCATCGCTCTTGACTACTTTGATGCATCTGTAAACCGTATTGCAGCCTGGGCTGTGGGCGCGAGAAATATGCAGAAGGCTCTTCTTATGGCGCTTCTTCTGCCGTCGGGCGAGCTTAAGAGCTATCAGGACAGCGCGGATTATACGAGAATGCTCGTTATGAGCGAGGAAATGAAAACGCTCCCCTTTGGTGAGGTTTGGGAAGAGTACTGCAGACGCGAAGGCCAGCTTTCGGGTGCTGAGTGGTTTTCTGAGGTTGAAAAATACGAAAAAGAGGTTCTCGAGAAGAGAAAATAAGCTGTTAGAAAATAGCTTTTAGGTTTCACTAAGAGCTATGCGACTTAAAACGCGTTCGATTTAGATTGGCGGGGATTTTGAGCGCAAATAATTCTGAAATACGCAACCCATTTGACACATGGCTTATTCGATTTGTACTGAAACCGGCTTGGCGTGTCGAGTTTTTGCGGAGATTTCCCTAAAACATTTTGTGATAAGTAATTTTAAAAGAGGAACTATATGAGCATTTACAAGTTTATGTGTTGGCCGGGATTTCGTAATAAGGCTCTGACCTTAAGCTACGATGACAGCGTATCGGCGGACAGACGTCTTATTGAGATAATGAATAAGAACGGAATTAAGGGAACGTTCAATCTGAACTCCGGCCTTTTCGGTGATATTCCTATCCGTATGGGGTATGATGACGTATATGATACATATAAGGAGTGCGGTCAGGAGATAGCCGTACACGGTGCGAAGCACTATATTCTGCCGTATTATCCCGACAGTATGAAGATGGCGGATATACTTGACGATAAGCGCGCGCTTGAGAAAATGTTCGGCGTGATTATCACGGGTATGGCTTATTCCTGCGGAAATTACGACCAGGCGGGGCGTGATATTGCCGAAAGCTGCGGTATAAAATACGCGAGAATTACGGGAAGCTCCGAGAGATTTGATATACCCGTCGATTTTATGAAGATTCACCCGACCTCACATCACGGAAATCCGCACCTTATGGAGCTTGCAAAGAAGTTTGTGGAGTCGAAGTTTGACAAGTGGATATACAAGACGCCCGAGCTTTTCTATCTCTGGGGACACTCCTACGAGTTTGACAGAGAAGATAACTGGCACGTAATAGAGGACTTCTGCGAGTATATGGGCGGAAGAGACGATATATGGTATGCGACAAACGGCGAGATATACGATTACGTTACGGCGTTTAAGTCGCTCAGATTTTCCGCAGAGGGTACGCGCGTATATAACCCCTCGGCTCTTGACGTTTATATCGAGTGGGGCAGAGGAAAGCAGTACTTAATTCCCTCGGGCAAGACTGTGGAGCTTGACTGACGAGTTTTCAACACGGCAAGAGTAGTACTGCCTCCAAAAATGAGACAAAACGAGCAAAAATGTAAATAAACATTAACAAAAGCGCACGATTTTTCATTTTCCGTGCGCTTTTTGTATTAAAAACATGAAAGAAAATATTAAATAATTTGGAAAGGGTGAGTGTAAGTCTGCCAAACTAAATAAGCGTATATACGCCCGATTAGAACTTTATGCCGCCTTGGTTATCGAGAACGAACTGCGTCATAATATCGACGCCTATATCAAGGGCGTCTTCGTCTATATCAAAGCGTGAGGTATGCACGCCGTGTGTTTCAGTTTGGTCGGGGTGCTTCGTGCCGAGATTGAAGAAGCAGCCGGGCTTCAAATTCGCAAAATAGGAGAAATCCTCGCCGCCCATACTACGGGGTATGTATAAGATGTTTTCTTTACCAACCACCTTCGCCGCGGCAGCCTCGATAAGAGACGTTACGGCTTCGTTATTCTTGACTATAGGGTAGTGCTTCGCCTGTGTAAAGGTGGCTCTGCCGCCTGCGGTGTCTGCAACTGCGGCTATAATTTTCTTGATACCCTCTATTGCCTTTGTGGCATCTTCGTCTGACCAGGTTCTTAAGGTGCAGAACATTCTGCACTCGCTTGATATTATATTATTTGCCTCTCCACCGTGGATTGAGCCGACGTTAAAGATAATGGGGGACTTTGCATCAAATGCCTTGGCTATCATAAACTCAATATCGGTATAGGCTCTGACCGCCATCATTATGGCGTCAACACCGCTCTGCTGTGCGGCAGCGTGAGAGGATTTGCCAAAGAAATCGAGGTAAAAGCCGTCGCTTGTAGCATTCTTAGGGCCGTAGATTATACCGACCTTGCCCGTGTTATCACCCGGGGCGCAGTGCAGACCCACGATACAGTCAATCTCGTCCATTACGCCGTCGCGTGCCATGAGCATAGCACCCGAGGGAGCGTACTCCTCTGCCGCCTGGAAGATAAATTTAACGCGGCAGCTTATCTTCTCGCGCATTTCGTATATTCTCTTAAGGGTGGCGAGGGCTATTGCGGTGTGCGCGTCGTGACCGCAGGCGTGCATTTTTCCCTCGTAGAGCGATTTGTAGGGAACGTCACATTCCTCGGTGATGGGAAGTGCGTCCATATCTGCGCGTATGCCGATGGTGAAGTGCGATTTTTCGGGGTTGACGGTAGCCACGATGCTGCTCTTGCCGTATTTCTCGGTATATTCAACGCCGATGTCGCCAAGCTCGCGGCGCAAAATTGCGAGCGTGTCGTCAAGCTCGAAGCCGATGCCCGGGCGCATGTGTATTTCTCGTCTGATAGATGCAGCGTATGATAACATTTTGATACTCCTTGAAGCACTTTTGATTGTTTATTTTATTATACAACAAAATTTCCTTTGTGTAAATGGAAAAAATCCATTTTGTTTAATAATTTGCCCCGCTACAAGGCCTTTGTCGGTTTCCTTATAGCGGGGCGAAAAACTGTCTTTTAGTTTGCTCTGAGGCTAACGAAAGCGTCGTAGTACGAGAGGATAATCTTGTTGATATCCTCGTCGGAAAGCTCGTCGTGCTCCTTGAAGTTTTTCTCAACGAAGTCTGCCATTCCGTCGATAATCTCGCTATCAAGGTTGATGCCTTGCTCGGAGAGCGTCGCGTTGAGAGTGTCGGCTACTGCCTCCTTGTACTCGTCGGGCGTTGCATAGTCCTCGTGGTTTATCGAGAGAATACCGTTTATTCCGTCCTTAACGTTCTCGTAAACCTCGGCAGCCTCTTCTCCGAGTCCGAGGCTCTGTGCCATAATCGAAACCGAGAGCTTGGTGAGAGTTGTAACGAGGGGCGAGGTACGGGGGTTATCCGAAAGAATACCGATGAGTCTTGATATTACAGTATCTCCCGCATCATCTGTGGCTATGAGTGCGTCAAGCACGTCCTCAGGGCCGCCCTCTCCGTTATATGCTGAGAGAATGTTTTCATCGTGAAGCATGAAGTACATATTCTTGAAGGTCAGAAGGTCATTTGAAACCGTTTGCTTTGTGCTGGTCTTGAAAACCGTGAGCATATCGGAATAAAGGCTCGAAAGAAGCTCGCCCTCTTCTCCGACTTCAATGTTGTCTGTGATATTTGCAACGGTAACGAACACGCCCGCAAAAACGTCTGTAAAATACTCAGACGAGCGTATAGAATCTATCATATGTACGACGGAATTCTTCTGCTCCGGGGTAAGAGATGCCCAGTTTACATCCTTAAGAGAGGTGAGCGAGCTTATAATATCAACGGCACAGCCGAGCTCCTCACGCATATCGATTTCTCCGTATCCGACGTCAACCTTTGCGAATTCATCGAGCATAATTTCGCCGCCGAGGGCGTAGGTGAGTGAGAATAGCGGAGTTGCCTTCATAGGCGCTGCGTAATCCTCGTAAAACGCCGTAAGCTCTTTATTTTCTGCATCGCTCTGCGCCAGCTTCTCGGCGGCAACGCCTACACTGTCGGATATTGCAGCAAAGGGAAGAAGCGTAAGAGATGCTACGAGAACTCCCTCGCAAAGTCCCACTGCCATACCTAATACGCGAGAGACGATACCCTCACCGCGCGGAACGATTTTTGAGACAATCCAGAAGATTATTCTCGCAACGATAGTCACTACGGCAAATATGATAAGAAATGCTACGGGGGCTAGCACCGTGGCTATCGGCAGTGTGAGTATAAGCTCTGCGAGATGTGGGTTGATAGCGGCTAAAACCTCGTGTACCGACGAGTCGAGCTTGATGCTCGGTATAACGCTCTCTATACCGCGGAGCATATCGCTGAGCGTATAGCTTTCAAAAAGCGTGTGAAGCTCCTTTATGAGAGCTTCGGTTATAAGAAATGATATAAACAGAGAAACGGCGGTGAATATTGCGTGCAAGAGCTGCTTTGCGACACCGCGTCTTAGGCCAGAGAAAAGTTCTCCGAGAGCCGCGAGTATGAAAAATGCCGTAAGACCTATGCAAAGGTATGCCGCCTCTGTTTTGGAGTTGAACATCCAATTAACGTATTCTTGTATGGTCATAACGCCTCCCTAAAATATGTAGTTATAAATTATTTATATATGTATATATTACTATAAAATGAATATTTTGTCAAGGTAAATAAAGGAATAGCTTCAAGGTAAAATATGTAAAAAGTGCTATCGTGCAAAAAAGCATAATAGCACTTTTTTATTTTTAATTTAATAGATTATCTCTGAATTCTGCCGGTTGCGTTTCCGCCCGCGAGCGCCTTGACCTCGTCAACGGATACTGCGTTGAAGTCGCCCTCGATGGAGTGCTTGAGACAGGATGCCGCTACTGCGAACTCAACTGCATCCTGAGTGGAGAAGCCGGAAAGGCAAGCGTAGATAAGACCGCCGCCGAAGCTGTCGCCGCCGCCTACGCGGTCAACGATGTGCATATGATAGGACTTGGAGAAGCAGTACTCCTTGCCATCGTAGAGAAGAGCCGCCCAATCATTGTCGTTTGCGCTGATAGAGGAACGAAGAGTAATAGCAACCTTCTCAAAGCCGAATTTCTCAGCAAGCTGACGCGCAACAGACTTGTAGCCCTCGTGATTGAGCTTGCCGCCTGCGATGTCGGTGTTCTCCGCATCAATGCCGAATACGTCGTGTGCGTCCTCCTCGTTGGAGATGCAGACGTCAACGTACTTGCAGAGCTTAGTCATAGTTTCCTTAGCCTGTTCTCTCGACCAGAGCTTCTTTCTAAAGTTGAGGTCGCAGGAAATCTTAGCGCCTGCTTTGTGAGCAGCCTTACAAGCCTCAAGGCAGATGTCTGCAACGGTAGGGTTAAGAGCGGGGGTGATGCCTGTGAAGTGGAACCAATCTGCGCCCTCAAAAATTTTCTCCCAGTTGAAGTCGGAGGGGGAAGCCTCTGCTATTGCGGAATGGGCTCTGTCGTAGATAACCTTAGAAGGTCTCTGAGATGCGCCCTTCTCGTTAAAGTAGATACCTACTCTGTCGCCGCCGCGGACAATCTCGGAGGTGTCAACGCCGTATCTGCGAAGAGAGTTTACGGCTGCCTGACCTATCTCGTGCTTCGGAAGCTTGGTTACGAATACTGACTCAAGACCGTAGTTAGCGAGAGAAACCGAAACGTTAGCCTCGCCGCCGCCGTATACAACTCCGAATTTATCTGCCTGAACGAATCGAAGATATCCTTCGGGAGCAAGACGGAGCATTATTTCACCAAATGTTACAACCTTCATTACTAAAATCCTTTCGAATATTTACTTTATATTTATTTTTTGGTTTACTACCGCATATATTGTAGCATAAGAAGCGTAAAAAATCAAGTGAGGAGAAGAAATTTTCAATTTTTTAAAAATATCCGTTCGAGATAGAAATCTTTGAAAAATTCCGCGCAAATCAGTGGTTGAAATACTATTGCTTAGTGAAACGGGATGGAGATATTGCCGCTAAAGCAACAAATATCAGCAAAACCGAAGCGATACTTACAAGGCCGAATAAGATAGGGTTGCAATCCGAGCGGCAAATCTAAAAAAAGAAAGCCACCGCGTTTTGCGGCAGCTTTAAGAAATTGATTTTATTCTGCTGTTTTTACTATATCGTCTATGCAGCTTTTGCAAATTTTCTTGCCCTTAAACTCTACTACGTTATCGGAAGCGCCGCAAAAATGACACACGGGGGAGTACTTGGTGAGGATTATCTTATCCCCCTCTATATATATCTCGACCGGGTCGGTGTTGGCAATACCCATTCTCTGACGTATTTCCTTGGGAACGACTACGCGGCCAAGCTCATCTATGTTTCTGACTATACCTGTCGATTTCATTACTGGTTCCAACTTTCTTTATATACTTGAGATTGTGAGACGGCTTCGGGAGGCAGCACTCTCCTTATGCCTTGAAAATATTGTAACACACAAAAGGACCAATGTCAAGAAAAAATGATTTGTCAAAATGTCGAAAATGCTGTTTTAAAGCAGAAAAAAATTGTCTAAATATTCTGTAAATGAACAAATATGGGTAAAATGTACAATAAAATTTGTCGAAAAAAGGGGATAAAATGAACATTAGTTTGAAAAATGGGCGAGCGGAGAGAGCTTTATCCTTCGTTCCTAAGGGGCTAAGGGCGGAAATTTTGCGCTTTTGCGCGAAAAGAGAGGGCGGAATATCGTGTCTTAGAGAAATAAGAGTAAGGTGTAATGCAAGATGCTCGATAATGTACAAAAACGAGATGATTGCACTCGTAACACGTCCAACGAAGAAGGAAACGGAGGACATGCTGGCGCTTCTTTGTGAGGGCTCGCTATATGCTTACAGAGATAATATTATAAACGGATTTATACCTATAGGTGACGGAATACGAGTTGGTGTTTGCGGATTTCTAAGCTATGAAAACGGGCGCGCTGTGGGAGCAAGCGACATAAGCTCTTTCGTTTTCAGAATTCCCACGGGAGAGTGTGAATTTTCCGAGGAGTTATTCAATATATATCTTGGCGGAGGTTTTTCGGGAATGCTTATTTATTCTCCGCCCGGTGTCGGAAAAACGACGGCTTTGCGTTCGCTTGCACGAAATATCGGCTCGGGCAGGGCGGCAAGGCACGTGTGCGTTGTTGACACCAGATGCGAATTTTCCGAGGACGAATATGCCGATGCCGAGGTGGATATTCTTCGGGGATATTCCAAAAAAGAGGGAATAGAAATAGCCTGCCGTACAATGTCGCCTGACGTTATTATGGTGGACGAGTTCGGTTCGGGCGAGGCTTCCTCGCTTGTTAGCGTCGTCAGGTGCGGTGTTCCCGTAATAGCCACCGCGCACGCATCGTGTGCTGCAGATTTGTATTCAAGAGGCGAGGTTTCCTCTCTTATAAGCGCCGGAGCCTTCGACGTGCTTGTCGGAATAAAGCGGGACGGAGGAGGTTATTTTCTTACGGTGGACAGAGTATGAGCGGTGCTTTAAGATATGTTGGAGCAATATGTATTGTTGTCTGCGCGTTTTTGCTCTCGCGCTCTTATTCGTCTTATATGAAGAGAAGAGTGTCGGAGTGCGAGTGCTTCCTTTTGTTAATTTCGCATGCGGAAAAGATGATAAGATGCTTTTTGTCCCCGATAACCGATATATTTTCGGGATTTGAGTGCGGTGAAGAGAGTGTTATGGCGTTTGTCTGTGACGTACGAGGGGGCAAGGCTTTGTCAGATGCTTTTGCGGAGCGTGAGTGCGATTTTGCTTTGGGAAAAGACGGCAAAAAAATACTTTCGGAGCTATTCTCGGAGCTTGGACGCGGGTACAAAGACGGTACGCTAACTCTTGTTGCCTCAGCGCGTTCAGAGCTTGAGAAGTACACTGTTCGTGAGAGGGAAGAGGGAGAAAAAAATTCGAAGCTTGCGACAGCGCTCCTTGTAGGAGGTGCAGTTGGCGTTTTGCTTCTGTTTTTATAAAAGGAGAGGAAAATGGACGTAGAGCTTATCTTGAAGGTTGCAGGAGTAGGTATGATAGTTACAGTCTTGTGTCAGATAATGTCAAAGGCGGGGCGGGACGAGCAATCTACTATGGTATCGCTTGCCGGAATGGTAGTGATACTCATACTTCTGGCAGAGAGAATAGGGGAGCTGATAAATACGTTAAAGGGAGTGTTCGGATTGTGATTTGGCGCGTGGCTTTGTCTGCACTTGTTATGGTATTCGTGGCGGCGCTTCTTTCCGAGCTTGGATACCACGCAAAACGAATATTCACGTCTCTTTGCGTTACTTTGCTTTTTATTTCGGTTATAGACGGAATGGGGGAAATATTTAAAACCGTTTTAGGCTTTGCCGAGGGAGCGGGAGTGGCTGAGCTGGCAAAATGCGCGGTGAAGGTTGTGGGTGTAGGATACGTGTTCGGATTTGTTTCGGATATTGCCGAGGAGCTTGGAGAAAAAGGAATATCAACAGGTGTCGGTATGGTGGGCAGAGTGGAAATATTCGTGCTTGTTTTTCCATATTTTAAAGAAATTATAAATACCGCAGTAGATTTGTTGAAATGAGAAAAATAGTTAAAATACTAATTATAGTTGTCATTATAAGCATTTTTTCGATTCCGTCATATGCAAAAGAACCTGATGATTACATAGAGGAGTTTGACAAAATTATTCCTGAGGACGTAAAATACGCGGATGCCGAGGAGCTTTTCAGCTCTATCGGAGGTGATGCTCTGATTTATGAAATTCTGTCGGCTGTTCGCGGTACGGGAGGTCGGATATTCAGTCTTTTTCTGTTGCTTTTAGGCTCGCTTATTTTGATGAGCGCTGCTACAGCTTACGGAGGAAAATTCAGCGAGGCGGCAGGTGCCGGAGTTGCTGTTATTGTCTGCTCGGCTCTTCTCTTTGCGGCTTTGCCACCGCTTTCCGAGGCGGCGCGCGGAATGGAAGGGCTTGCTAAGTTCTTTTCAGCGTTTATTCCGGTGTCATCGGGTCTTTTGGTGTCGGGCGGCGCTGTAAGCACGGCTTCGGCTTCCGCTGTCGGAATGAACGTTACCGTATCTATTCTTTCGGGCATAGGAACGCCTTTTTTCCTCTCTCTTGCCGCACTTGCTCTAACCACCGGTACGGTATGTTCTTTCGGTGACGAGAGCCTTTTAAAGCTCTCTTCAAGTGTGAAGAGCTTTTTTATGTGGTCTATAGGGCTTGTGTGTGCTACTCTTATGGGAGCTATGTCGCTCCAAACCTTTATGGCCTCGACGCGTGACAGCACAGTTATGAGAGCTGCAAAGTATGCTGCACAGAGTATGATACCGATAGTCGGAGGTGTTGTATCGGGTGCTATGTCCACTCTGGCAACGGGGATTACTTATGCAAAAAGCATTATCGGTGTTGGTGCTATAGGAGTTATTTTATCGATATTTATTTCTCCTCTTATAATGCTTCTTCTTTATAGACTTACGTTTTCATTTTCGTCGGGACTTGCAGGATATCTTGGAGTGTCGAGAGCTGAGAAGCTCTTCTCGGCGTTTCGCTTATCCTTTGATATTTATATAGCCGTATACGCGGTGTCGGTAATACTTTATATTTTTGAAATAGCACTTTTTCTGGGGTGTGAGGTGGGGGCTGTATGAGTGAATATATGAGTTCGCTTTTTATAACCTGCGCTGTGATTTCGGTATGCTCGATGCTTTCGTACAGGGAACGGCGCGATTTTTCGACACGGTTTGCGTTCGGCACGCTGATTATTTACGTCGCACTTTTGCCGATTGTAAAATTTGTTTCCTTTGGGGGCGGAGAGCTTTCGTTTGACTTAGAGTTTGATGTGGGAGATTACAGTGAGGACTATAAAAGTGTCGCGGAGGAGGCGTTTTGCGAGGGAGTGGGGCGCTTGATTTCCGAGAAATACGGACTTAAGCGAGAGGCGGTGTTTGTCCTGGCGGAGGGTTTTGATTTTGAGAGTATGAGCGCTGAGAAAATAAGGGTAATACTCTCGGACACCGCGGCGTTTGCGGACTACAAGGGCATAGAAAAATATATAAATGAACAGGGACTTGGGAGGTGTAATGTGGAAATTGAAATCGGATAGCGGCTTTTTTGATTTTTTAAAAAGAAAGGGAGCTTCCGGGAAGCTTGTAGCTTTTTTGACAGTTGGCGTTGTGCTTTTGCTTATCGGCACACGCGCAGGGGAAAAAGCCGAAGAGCCCGAAGCTTCGAGTGGGACAGAGAGCGAGCTTGTCGAAATGTTCTCGGAGCTTCAAGGCGTTGGTGAATGCAAGGTGAAGATAAACTACACCGAGGGAGGTGAGGTTAGCGCTGTTGCCGTGCTGTGCGAGGGTGCGGAATCCGATGCCGTGAAGAAGCGGATATACGACCTTGTGGGCTCGCTTTACGGGATAGGAACGAATAGAATTGCGGTTCTAAAAATAAGAGAATAGAGCTTAATTTTAATAAAGCGGCGTGCGAGCTTACAAAAAAACGGAACAAATAAAACAAAGCGGAATATATAGCAAAGTGAACTCATAAGATTAAGCAAGTACCAAAATTCAAGGAGAAAACATACTATGAAAAGCGAAAAACTAAAAAAATTCTTTACCTCTAATACTGCAAAGGGAATCGCGGTAGCCTGTATGGCTCTGATGATAGGTCTTGCGGTATATCTTAACTATCGCTGGTTCTACGACCCCACCGGCTCTCTCGGCTACGGCGAAAACAATATGGAAAATAATTTGGACGATTCCGCATCTACCGGCGGCGCAGAGGAAGAAAACAATTACTTCACCTCTGCCGCCCTCGACCGCAAGGAAGCTCGCGATGAGGCCATTGACGTATTAAAGCTCGTTGCAGAGAGCGAGGAAGCATCGAAAGAGGCAAAGGCTGAGGCATCGGCAAAAATTTCTCAGATAGCTCTTGATATTCAGAACGAGGCGACTATTGAAAGTCTTGTAAAGGCAAAGGGCTTTGAGGAGTGCGTTGCAGTTATTTCCGACGGTGCGGTGAGCGTTATCGTGAGCGCGGAAACACTCAAGGCGGCGGAGAGCGCGCAGATACTTACGATAGTATACGAGACAACCGGTATTACGCCCGACAAGGTAAGTATCATAAATAAAGTTTAATATCAGCGGCATTTTCAAAGAAGCAAAGCCGAGGGCACAAAAACAGACGCCCTCGGCTTTTACAAATCAATTATTTTAGTGAAATTCAGGAAAAAAGATGCAAAAAAACTCCATAATTTTTAAAAAAGCATTGACTAATACGATTCGGTGTGGTAAAATTAAATGCAAAAATATTTAAAGTACGTTCGCACGCGCGAACGGCGAAAGGTGAGGTTAACTTATGAACAAGCTTAGAGTAGGTATTATAGGAGCGACCGGTATGGTCGGTCAGAGATTTATTATGCTCCTTGCAGAGCATCCCTACTTTCAGATAACTGCGCTCGTTGCAGGCGCTCGCTCCGCGGGAAAGAAGTATTCCGAGGCGGTAGATGGAAGATGGAAGATGAAGGCTGAGTGTCCCGAGTGGATATCCGATATGACGGTAATTTCATCCGAGGATATTGAGAAGGTCGGCTCTCTTGTAGACTTCGTTTTCTGCGCCGTTAATATGTCAAAGGACGAGACACGCGCGCTTGAGGAGAGATACGCAAAGGCTGAGATACCCGTTGTATCGAACAACTCCGCTCACAGATGGACTCCAGACGTTCCTATGGTTATTCCGGAGATAAACGACGCTCATCTTGAGGTAATTGAGGCGCAGAGAAAGAGACTTGGCACAAAGCGCGGATTTATCGCCGTTAAGCCTAACTGCTCCATTCAGTCTTACGTTGGTGCGCTTACTCCCCTTATGAAGTACGGCATCAAGGAAGTAGTTGCGACTACATATCAGGCAATAAGCGGTGCGGGCAAGACCTTTAAGGAGTGGCCCGAGATGATAGATAACCTCATTCCCTTTATCGGCGGTGAGGAAGAGAAGAGCGAAAAAGAGCCTCTTCGCGTATGGGGAAAGGTTGAGGACGGCAAGGTTGTACCTGCAGCATCTCCCATTATCACCACACAGTGTCTCAGAGTTCCCGTAACCGATGGACATATGGCTGCTGTATTTGTAAAGTTTGATAAGAAGCCCACGAAGGAAGAAATTCTTACCGAGTGGAAAAGCTTCAAGGGCAAGCCTCAGACGCTCGGACTTCCCTCAGCTCCCGAGCAGTTTATAACCTACTTTGAGGAAGATAACCGTCCTCAGACGGGTGTTGACCGCGACCTTTACGGCGGTATGGGCGTGTCCTGCGGCAGACTTCGCGAGGATACCGTTTACGATTATAAGTTTGTAGGTCTTTCACACAACACTCTCAGAGGCGCTGCGGGCGGAGCTGTGCTTATTGCCGAGCTTCTTTACAGAGAAGGCTATTTTAATTAAGCTTATTTGCGACAGTGAAGTGACAGCGCGACAGTCGTGAAATGCGGCAAATCGCTTAAAATACTTGCGATGCAATTGTTAAGGATACAGACGTGCATCGTGGATTATAGTTATTAAAAAGGGCGGGTGAAAACTCGCTCTTTTTTACTTTTTTTTCTTTTATGAATATATTTCGGACGGTTTGTCAATGCTCTTTATATCACGGACGGTGTCCGAAAAAGGAGGCAAAAATGACACTTACACAAAAGGAAACGACACTTTTATCCGACCTTAAATCACAGGAGCAGATTTGCATTGAGAAGTACGGTAAATATTCGGAAGCGGCGCACGACCCCGAGCTTAAGACGCTCTTTACCTCTCTCAAGTCGAACGAACAGAAGCATCTTGACACTATCACCAGAATTATGTCGGGTGAGGAAGTGACAATGCCAAAGGATTTCCCCTCGGCAAAGGATAGCAAGATGCAGTGCAAGATGTCAAGCGTTACGGAGAGTGAAAAGCAAAACGACGCATACCTTTGCCGTGATGCGCTCTCTATGGAGAAGCACGTGTCGGGAGTTTATAACACGAGTGTATTTGAGTTCTCAAACCCAACCCTGCGCGACACTCTTGCTCATATACAAAAGGAAGAACAAAATCACGGAGAGCAGCTTTACAGTTATATGTCTTGTAACAATATGTACTCCTGATTTTGTAAAGAAAAGTATGAAAAAACAGACTGCAAAGCTAAAAATGGCATTGCAGTCTGTTTTTTATTAAACCGAAAACGTGAATTTTTAAAATTAAGCTTGTGCGTTTTTTGAAGCCAAGCATGCGTGGTCAGCCGAGCGAAAAGGGGGGCGCCGCGTTAACCTTTTGACGTTGGCTGTGGGGGTGGAATTTGTGTACTGCTCCAAAACAGAAGCTCTGGATTTTTGAGAAAGGGAGGCGGGGGTTAATCCTCGTCCTCTTCCTCTTTGTCGGCATCCTCGTTGAAGAGAACCGCCTTGTGCGCGTTTACGTAGTATGAATCGCCCGCGTCGCTTTTGAAGCTGTACTGCTAGTAGTCTATGTCGTAGAGGGTTCCTGTAACATCAAGCTCCTTTGAGGCACGGCAGAACACGTCGAGAAATTCGTCTGTGTCAAACTCGTCTATTTCTATGCCGTAATCGTCGTTGGATATTACAACGCTTACCTCGGCATCGGGCTCGGCGGTCTCAAAGTTATCGTCGTAGCTTATATAATCAGAGCTGAATTCGAAAAATTCATCGAGCTCGCCTGATTTCAAGAAGCTTATAAATTGTTTAATGGCGGATTTTGCGCCTGTAAGAGTTATTTCAAAATAGAGTTCTTCGCAAAGAGTCATGAAAAGTATCCTTTCTGTATTGCCTATGACTTGAGTATAACATACCATTTTATGCTTGTCAATATATTTATAAAATATTTTCGGGAATTTTTGCATTCGTTATAAATGCAGAAGCCTTGTGCTTTATTAGGAGTATATGCAGCACTTTAGATATGGATAATTTTATTGACCTTGCCTGTGTGCTGTGGTATACTTTATATACTTTGAGAGAAGAGATTGTTTTATTCGGAGGAATTATGAAGCTTAGTGTAAGTGTCGGAGCGCTTGAGAGAAGGATAGGAACGGAAGAAGCCTTCAGAATAATGAAAGAGCAGGGCTTTGGATACGCGGATTACGGATTTGGTACGTGGTTTGCCGGCGCTGACGCGCTGAGAAACGGTTTGAGTGCTAAAATGAGCGAAAACGAGACGCGCGAGTATTATACCGTCATCAGAAAAGCGCGGACGAGGCGGCTCTTATATGCGGTATAAACGAAGCGGTGACCGCCGCTATAAAAAACTGTGTTGTTAGGGGAACGGTTTCTTATGGATACAGCAGGGTTGGCGACATCTGTTCTTAAAGCGAAGGAGAAGTGTGCAACTGTTATAGAGATATTTATACTAACATTTCGGCAAATTCCGGAACTGCTTCTATTTTTGGAACAGCGCAAAGTTCGGCAAATCTTTCGAAGTATAATTTCCATAACGTTTCTTTGTGGCGGGATTCGGCAATTTGGAATTATAATAACGTGAATATAGCATCAGGAGTTTATCCTACACTTATACAGAGATAAAAAAGAAAGCGAGTCCGCACCGGTCTCGCTTTTTAACGCCACTTGCCGTTCCATAAACAAAAAAGGACACCTTTACAGTGTCCTTATGGAGCGGATTACGGGGCTCGAACCCGCCACCTCCACCTTGGCAAGGTGGCGCTCTACCAAATGAGCTAAATCCGCATATGGTGCCTCCGGTCGGAATCGAACCAACGACACGAGGATTTTCAGTCCTCTGCTCTACCAAC